>ENA-OWLC01000003-OWLC01000003.1-metagenome-genome-assembly--contig:-NODE-3-length-79018-cov-11.974013_pt1 | contig 79018 bp, 120 predicted proteins | sample MGYA00245344_ERZ651092 | MGnify/ENA primary metagenome ERZ651092 (study PRJEB26857, sample SAMEA4031755) | metagenome | biome: human; feature: oral; material: saliva | place: Philippines | collected 2014... | reverse complement strand
AAATTGAGAAAGCTCTTTAATATATAAATATAATAATATATAGGGCTTGTGCTTAGCTTGTAGCTACAGATTAAAATTTGTTAAAATACCATGTTAAGCACAAACACTAATATACAAAAAATACTATGAAATTCCAAACGTCACACTTCTATTATGGTAGAGAATGTAAACATTACATAATTGTTCCATGAAGTTAAAGGAGACGCTCCAGCAGCTTCAAAAATTGAAACCCCCTCTACATTCTCTTTAACACCTCCAAGGAAAATACCACTACTACTGCCCATTCCAAAAGGAGAAGTCCTTTTTAGTGGATTATTAGAAGCTACTCTTGAGGGGAAAAATACTGCCACTCCAAAGTCATCCCCATATAAGCCCTTTGGTTGTTCTTGTCCCTTTCTAACAGAAAGTTTAATAGCCTTATCCACTGGAACAACATGTTGAAGAAACGCCAATGTGTTCATATCCCCAGAAAAATTTATAACAACCCCATCTTTAGATAGAAGATTGCCTAACGAATATATAATATTAACGCAGCAAATAAGAGTATTTCCAACTATATTTGCAGCCCAATATCCACAAGGACTATTAGAACCCTCAAATTTACACTCCCCAGAGATAATAGATTTACCCACTTTCTTAATGTCATTGAATAACGCCGATATTGCATAGTCCTTATTACAGCAATTTTTACCATTATTCCCCATTTCTTGGAATATAAAGGGTGAGTATGCCTCCTTATCATAAGTTAGCATATTAGGGGACTCCGTGTAATATTTCTTGACGAATACAGGGGTAGGTTCATCATTCTTAGGAAACCAGTCCTTAGCTATAAACTCTGCTAAAATAACCAAAGAATTAGGCTCATTTTTATTCTCTGTACAGACAATTTTCTCATTAACATAAACTTCATTATCCGCAGCTGGCATAGAAGAACCGTCCTCGAATTTAGCCCCAGAAATTTCATGTGAAAAATCGTCTTCATAGGTAACAATTTTCTTCTCTGCAACAAGGTGAATATACATCTTTTTCTGCTCATTTTCCCTAATAAAAATAGTCATAGGTGACACAGTGGGGGTGAATAAACACCCTTTAAATCTCATGTATCCAAGAGTAAATGTAACTCTATTCTCTGAGTCCTTTACATTCCCCTCAGGGTTCTCAAGGTTATAATTATGTGAGTTAACAGATACAACGTTAATATCTAAGTCAGTATCAACATTAGTACGCTCCTCCAATTTATCGATTTGATATTTTAGAGCCTCAATTTGTCTATTTAAGTCAGAGGATGTTAACAGATTGGGAGAACCCCTAAATATGCTACGAACAATTTTCTTTGAAGCATCGAATGCTTTGTTAATAATTCTACTCATACAAAATAATTATTTAGTAAATGATGATAATAAAAGCTACTATTTGGTAGAAACTCAAACTTAATCTCTACATTAGAAAAACCCAACCAATATCTTATGTTTTCAGCAAGATACTTCTTAATTGCCTCTTGCTCTTCGGGGTAATCACCATTAAAGTACTTACTCTTTATTTCTACAGATAATGAAGTCTTTGGGTTAAGCTGTTCATTATTGTCTACAAGGTACAAATGGTTGCCACTATTGTTGTCCTGTAGGTAACCTTGTGATAATGAGTTCAAAACAATGATAGAGGGGTCTATATATACCTTAGAGTCATCTATTAGAACTTCCCCAAGTGTTAAAACGGAACAGAAAAATTCTAAACCAATTTTGCTCCCTCGAGTAGAAAAAAGTGTTCCAACATTAAGAAGAAGCTGTTGTATAACAGCAAGAGGTAAATCCAAGGGTAAATTAGTAACCCCATAGTCAGAAAGATACTTAATAAGCCACTTTTTGTCATTGGTCATTGCATAATTGTTCCCCCTAATGGCAGAAGAAACAATTTCACCTTTGAACTCCTGAAGTTTATCTAATACAGATAAAAAGGCTGCGGTACTTGAATTTTCCAACACAACCTCTGGAACGCTACTACTAAATGACATTTATTCTAACCTCCAAGTTATCTTGATTTATGGTGTTAAATATTTCTGCCTCCGATAATTTAATATCGGGGAGGACTTGTTCTACTCCAGAAGCCTTTACTTTAAACACGACATTCTGTACACCTGAAATTCTTGAGCGTATTCTTATATCCGTTTCTACTTTAGAGAAACCCTTTCCATAAGATGCCTCAACAAGAGGGTTAGTCAAATCACTAAAGATTTGTCTAATTTGACTTTCCGCAGAAACTTTATCATAGCCTGAAAGAATAAGAACCTCTATAATGATTTTCTCCGCATAGATGTTTGCAGAAGATAAAAAGTCCTTATAATGATTTTTAGCGTACACCCCATTATATCCCACCATTAAATAAGGAACAAACTCTTTTTTAAGAACGTCCAATTCACTCATAGTAGGTTCTGGGTATCCTGAATTAGGTATTATAGAATATATTACGTCCCTACCTATAACCCTAACAAGAGACTTATTCACAAATGAAAAACTGCCTAAAATATCTTCTGCAATTTTTTCATTGATTGCCGCTCTTTTAGTTGAGAACATAAGGGGTGCTTTTTCCTTTATAGAGGTTAGACTTTCTGAAAAAGTACCTCCAGTAGCAGATGTAAGCATAGTAGCCGACAAAACTTTTCTTCTATTAAGATGTCTATTAACTTGGCATACAGAAACTCCATGATTACCCTGTTCGCCTTTGCAGATTCTATATTCGATGCGGACGTTTTTTCCAATAGCAGGGGTTATTCCCATGCCATTACTACCGAAGTAAATAACACAAGAACCATCTTCATCTGGTATAACAGCATAATGCGTGCTATCCTTAGCGGATAACCCGAAAGTTTTTACTCTACTATACTGAACATTATCAATGGCAAGAAGAATGCTATCAATATCAACCCCCTCTTTGCGTATAAAAACATTATACCCATTAAAAGAAATGTCTTCAGCGATTTGCTCTCCCTCATGTAATGTAAGAGCTAAGGTAACATCTGAAGAAGAGCCTGCAAGAACTATGGCTTCGTCATTAGTAAAATGTAAACCCTCTACATCAATAACCAAGTCACCTCTCTGGTAAGTAACCGCCTCACCCGAAGAAAAGGTTACATTAAACTTAGCCGTAGCTCCTTTACATGTAATTGGGGAATATCCAATAGATGATACCTTAGAAAAAGCGTTGCTATAAGACCGCATTTTCCTAAGAATACCCTCATTTGCAAAAGCATTAATGTACCAAAAGTCTTTCTCTGAAAATAAGGCAAATAGTTCCACTAAAAATTCTCCAAAGTCAGACTTACTCCTATCTGTCCACTCAGGAAAGAGAGAGTCCGCAAGAGAATGCGCCTTATCCACCATCTGTATCATAGTGGCATTAACAAGTAAATCCTCATCTGGAATGATGAGAAGTTTAGAATACTTCTGTAACTTTTCAAGTGTGTTTACATCGAGTGACCTAAAATATGCAAGTAATTGTTCCTTAATAACTGCTTCCATTATACAAATGTGACATCTTTAACGTTAATACTTCCCTCTCCAATAGAATTGTATTCTATCTTTAATGAATAACTCCCCCTATCAGTTGAAGTGTATCCAATATCAATATCCTCCACTGAAACATTTGGAACATACTTTTGTATCCCTTGTTGTAAAGTTCCAAGTATTATTGTCTTATTCATAAGAAGATATGCTACTGGTTTCTGCACCAAAGATACTAAATTTGCCCCAAAATCTGAAGCATATACTCTAAATTTATCAAATATACAGTAAAACCATATATTGTCTCTTGACTTTTCCACTCCCTCAGTTAGAACAAATTTGCCCTCCCTTAAGTAAAATCTGCTTGGTAATCCTTTCATCCCGGTATGCTGTTTAAAATTGTGGTTAAAGCGGTTACTCCTTGTATAATAGATAACACCTCATTAGGTATTGTCCAATGAATTAACATAGCTACTTCCATTACTAACGTTAATGTTCCTGTTATACCCCTTGCAAGGTTAAGTAAGATAGCCTTTTTTTGAGCATTCTCTAAGGCAAAATGTGCTGGGTTAGGTGTAGAAGTTGCCGACCCAACAGTAATAACAGCAGGAACGGCATTAGATGCTACAACTTTGCTTGCACTTGTTATAAGTTCCTCAACACTATCGGAAGCCTTTTGTATGTAATCCTTTAATTTAGCAATAGCGTCTTCCATGAACTTTTTACCCGCCCCCTTTTTATAGTAATGAATGTACTTCTTTTTAAGTTTTTTCCTCTCTTCTGGGGTTTCACAAGCGTCCAAAGACTCCTTAAATTCAACTTCGCAATAATTGTCAATAATAGCACCCTCATCAATAGGGATTCCAGCGTTACCACGAAGTCTTTTCAACTGTGCTCTTGCAACTAAATTACCATCTATCATAATTTAACCTCCTCAATATCGTCTTTAAGTGAAGAAATAGCCTCCTTTATGTCATCTAAAACAACTAATGTGTCTGGCATAAACTGTTGAGGTCCAAGTTGTGTATTAGTTTTAGCCTTTGAAAGCTGATTAACGAGTTTTTCTACTATATAAATAAGCCTTTCATGGGTGTTATACGTCTTAGAAGACGCACCTTTAACAGGGTAGAACCCCACTAAAATAGGGGACTCTCGTATGTTCTTTTCAAAGTCGATAACAGCGAGGAACTTATCCTTATTAGTAGAAAGCCACTTTGCAGAGGGTACGGAAACATTAGTTCCCATAATTGAAATAGGGACAAGCAAAGTTTCACCTGTCCTAAACTGAACCCGAGTTCTATGACCCTCGGTTTCACCTAATATTTTAGCAAATTCAATCATCGTATAAAATCTAACTCTGTCCATGTGCCATCATGGTCCCAGATATGTTTTAATCCTCGTAAAAAGAACGTAGACTCTGTGTCCTGAGTGTGATAACTTAATATTCCACGTATTTTATAAGACCTTTGTGAACGTATCTTTAAGTCTTGGTTACATTTTGCAGAGACAGTAACCCCAAAAAACGCCTTATCAAACACAGAAACTGTTTCATCATACTTTCTAATAGCTTTATAGTAGAAACTTGCACTCTCTGGGTCATTTACATCACCCCACTTTAAAGATATAGGGCTACTATACATAATTTTCTTCGCAGTCTCTGGGAGATTTTTCCTTACCCAAGCAACTTTCTCAGGGTCTAACTCATAAAACGTAATGTAATTCTTACCATCTTTATCTGTTTCAATTTTAGATACTCCCTCCTTATAGTCACCAGTTTCCTTATCAAAATATGTGGAGGTTCTTGATACAGAATAAGCAGCAGAAATGTCTTCGTCTACAGACACATTTCTCAAAATGCGTGGTCTATTATACTCTGAATTTATAAATTTCTGCGTTTCAGAGTCAGTGTAATCCTTTACAACACCATTCAAAGGATAAAGGAAAGAAATTTCTCCTTGCCTACTTGATGCTTTTTTCTTGGACATAAAGTTTATTTTCTCTACTCCATTATCTTCAGAAGAAATCCACACAGTACAACCAAATCTATCTGCAAGAGAGGTAAGGTACTTCCAGTCAGAAATATCTTTTTGATACTCTACTTTTACTTTATCAAAAGCAACGTTTTTAGCCTCTGTGGATAAGTCAATTTCTCCAACTTCAAAGTTGTTTTCCTCTGCAATACCTCGAATAATTTGCTCCAATGTTAAAGAAGAACTCTTAGCAAATCTCCGAGAACTATTAGGGTCTGGATAAACAAACGTTTTTAAGTCTTTTCCTAAACGTGTAAACCCATAATTCATACATTCAACAGTAAAAGACACTCTTCCATTGTCCGAAAATTGCGTCTTAATTCGAGTTACTGTTCCAGAAAATACATGACGCATAGAGTAAGCCTCATCAGAGTAAAACCCACCCATAAGAGTAACAGACTGACCCAAATGGAAATAATAGAGTAGCACCTCAGCATACTTATCCACAGTAAATGTGAGAGTATTTAAAAGGCTTGCTTGTTCCTCATAAGTAACTGGATAGGCAACACAAGCCTCTATATCTAATGCCTCACCATTAGAACCTACATTTGCTGGTCCAACGGCATTAACAAGCTGGTCAGGTTGAATGCGTTTTTTCCTTCCCCCGTTGTGTATGCGTATCTTAAAACTTGGTTGTATAGGTCTAAACATAATTTTATCTTGAAGTTAAGACATCAGAGTCTCTAATAATAACCTTTGGCAACCTAACAACGTCCCCAATGTGCCAATCATCAGGAAGTCTCGGAGGGTTATTGTCCGCAATGTAAGTCCACAAATGCTCCAAGTCCCTACCAAAGATTTTTTCTGCAATAGTATATAAAGTCTCACCAACTTTTAGCGTGTAATTATACCACTCTAATGTTATTGAGGGGTCTTTTATAGGATAATGTGAAACTTTACCTCCCAATAATTGGGTAACGGTGTTTCTTTTGTTATAAAAAGAAAAGCTAATCATCTTTCATGTCCTCCTATTTTTCGTTCCACATTAGCGAACTCGAATACTGCAAACTCAACATCCACAGTTCCCCTTATTGGTGTTAAATCTTGGTCAAATAGAGTGTATTGTACAGGTGCGCCTTTCAAAACCCCTTCTAAGTATAGTGGTCCAAGAGCAAGAACAAGGGTTGCAGGAGGTCTGAATTGATTGTTAGAGACAATGCCACCCTCTGCAAATAGTGGTGTCCTTTCTCCTGCAATAGGAGCTGGGTACAAAAAAGACTGTAATAATTCAACCTCTGGAAGTATTCCCCTTTTGTCAACTCTTGTAAGTGAATATGCGCCGTTATCAACAAATTCAAAACCATCTGGACCTTTATCGGGATAAACACTATTCTTCATTGTGCGTATCTGGGATTGAACCTCGTCTACTAAACCACTAAACATTCCTCGTTTTTTACCCGAGAAAGAGTTTCCTTCTACTTTAAACTCTTGCGCAACTTTAGAGTTATACGCATCTGGACGAAAGTACCTCTGTTTAGATTGTGGAGTGTTGTCTAAAAAAAGACGGAAAGAAATAATCCTTTCACCACCACCTCCCCAAATGTAATCATTATAGTTAAGACCCGTGTAACCTCTTAGTTCGTAGTTTACATTCTTAGTATCAGAGACGCTCTGAGGGTTAAATTGGAATTGATAACCCTTAGATAGGTCCACAACTTTAGAACGTAGGAACTCTTTATTTATGAGTATTCCACGAGTAGACGCATAGGCACGAGGAAACCGCCCCTCTGACTTTGAGAAAGCCGTGGACGGTTTATTCCTTAGAACAGATACAAAGGAGTTAAGACCTGCAGTGGTAACACTACTAATAGGTGATTGCCCTAATGCTTCTATCATATTGTTCCTCCTCTCATATCATTATCACGTTTAAAATCCATAATTGTTTCCTTAATCTTACGAGCAAGTTTATGCTCATCAATTTGGTCACCCTTTTGCACAACAATCTGTATAGCTCCATTACTAAATGAAAGATTTGTTGCCCCTTTTCCACTACCTCCTGAACCACTATCTGGGATTGAAGAGTTTGACATTAGAGGATTTACCCCTGCCATAGAGGGTTCTTTAGATTTTCCTCCAAGCATACCTGTAAAGGCTTCCATACCCTTAGACAAGTAGTTAGTGCCGTCATCAGACTCTGGGTGTCCTCCAGTAGCTGCGAAAGAGGGGGTCATACCAAGTTCCTGTTCACCCTTACGAATTTGCTCGGCAAGGCTATCATTTATAACACTAAGTATTCCTGCTGCGCCCTTAAGTAACCACCGAATAGCTTTTAGTATCCAATTAAACAACTCTTTTAGTGGAGTAACAATGTATTTGTCTATAAATCTACCAACAGAAGAGTCCTTAAATGCAGCCCACATAGTTTTTATAGCGTTCCAAGACCACTTAAAGAAACTAACAATGGGCTGAATAATCCAGTTGTTTACAAACTGCCATATTCTCTTTAGCAACACAAGTACTCCAATAATAACACCATAAACAAGATTCCATAAGAACTTAATCCATTCCCACCATGTTTTAAACATGTAGTTAACCACCTTACGGAAACCTTCCCACTTATTGTAGAGAATAACCGCTGCTGTTATTGCAAGGATAATCCACCCTACTGGGTTAGTGGCATTAAGAGCCGCCCACATAGCCCTAAGACTATTAAATACAGCCATAATAATGGTAGGGAAGTTAAGTATAAGACCCTTTAGGAATCTACCACTTTCAATAAGACCTGTAAACCACACTTTAGGGTTAAAAGCCTTTTTAACCAGTGACCCAGTTTTAGATAAGGCATTTGGAATGTCTCGAGAGCCTAAGTTCTGTATAGCCTCACTAACTCTTGTAGGTTCTAACCCAAAGAAGCGGAGAATTTCCCTATTAGAACTCTTACGGAGAAGTTTAAACCTTGTAAGTTTAGCAATACCTCCAAGTTTTCCAAGGTCTCCCATTGACATAAATAGCATGAGCTTTTTCCAAGCTCGTCCATACATCATAACAGATGTGATAGCGTCCTTACTTATAGTAAGGGCTAAACTTGCAGCCTTGAATATTAGAAACCATTTGATTGCCGATTTTATTTCTCCTTTATATTGTTGGAAGAAGTCTACAATAGTTTGTTTCCAGAACTCCAACCATACAACAATAGAGCGTGCCTGTTCTTGGTAATTATCCGTAACTTTCCAGACACTTTCAATAGCACGTTTTGTTATCCTTCCTAACCAAACAACGAACGCACCAATTTGCTTAACAACCCACCCCAGAGTATTTCCTATGATGTATCCGTACCTCCTTATCGCTTGCATATTCGCAGCCAAAGAGTCTACTACATTTTTCATAGCCCGAACCATCTGTCCATATAGGCTACTCGGGTCATTTGGTTTACCAACAATAGACTGCAAGAACCCTTGCCATACAGCTTGTAATCTTCGCATCTGGTCCTGAATAGTCTCAAAGTCATTCTTAATGGCATTCATAAGACCCTTATGATTCTTTATGAAATTAAGAATAGCTTGTTGCCTCATAACAGTATTAGCTGCGTATTTATCAAACATTCTTGTAGCACGTTGGGTCATAAGACCAGCCTCTACAAGTGCGCCTGTGTTTCCTTGAATTGCAGAAGCAATCATACCCGAAAACTGAGAAAAACTTTTCCCAGTAGCATGCGCAGCTTTATTTATCCAATCAAGATTTTTTCCAACCTTAACACCAGCCGAAGCAAGTTCATTCATTCCACGCATTTGGTCTTCGACACTAAAGTATGATTGACCTTTTATAAGTCTATCTTGTGCCTGTTCCATTGCTTTCATGGTAGCTAATACACCACCAAAGCGCATGGTATTTTCTCTAAGGGTATTCACATATTGGTCAGCTGCGCCCTTTAGAGCATAAAAAGCAGAAGCCAACGTGAGAGACGCACCCGCAAGTCTTGTTACCTTGCTTACGGTACTCTGAGCGATGGCAATGCCAAAATCATAAGTAAACTGTGCAGAACTCCCACGTTGTGCCATACATTACAACCTTTTTAACCTAAGAGAAATACTAATATAAATCCAATAACAGCACCGATTATTCCGAAGAGTAAATCAGCACCACTAAATCTGTTGTTTTCTACAAAGAAGCCATCACGAACTTCTTTAAAGATACTTAAGAAGAATGCAGTTAATCCACCTGCGGCAGCTGCAACTTCTGGTTCTCTATGGAATGTGAGAATGTCCCAAAATCCAATAGATGTAGTAATAAGTAAACACACAAGTAAATGCGCCCATTTATCACCACTAATGCTCATAATAAAATTAATTACTTTTTTCATTTTTAATTCTTATTTTTTAATTTATCACCATCTTTTTTCTCTTCCTCAATGAGTTTCATTTCCATTTCAAAAATCATATCCCTTTCCTCGGCGTCCATAAGCATAACTCTGTTATAGTCCTGCCCAAGACGTTTCATAAAGATGTAGAGCTTTGACGTTAGGTCATACTGACCATATTCTCCTTTTGAAGTTAAATTCCTTGGATAAAAAAGATTATTATGTCTAACTCCCCATAAAGAAGCCATTGGATAATCCTTAACCCATAAATGATACTCCGAAGACCCAAACGTCATTCCGAGAAAAAATTGCTCGCCTCCATAACCATAGGTGTCTCGAGTTCACAGTAAGGGCATGGTTCTGTGTAAGCAAAAGGAAGCGTAGGTAGATGTTCCATAAGAGAACTTCTAATCGCCTTTAAGTCTTTTCCAGAAAGGTACTCATTGAGTATTTTAAGTCCATACCAAGTATGGAACTCTTTTGGTAAAGTCTCTAAGACTTCCCCATCCTCATCAACACACTCAATAGAAATAAGACAATCCATAGCAATACGACGCCAGAAATTTATACTATCAGAGAAGTACTTCTCCTGACGTATAGCATCTTCAAGTAAGGGTACACGGAAAACAAACCTGTTAAACTCAATATCTGTTAAGCCAGCATACTGTTCTTTATCAGTAAGACCCTTAAGAACTGGAGGAATAAAACCGTCTCTTAAATTAACAATGATACGTTCAAAGTCCATTTCAGGAGATTGCATTTTTTCCTTCACCTCTGGGAGGTAATCAATCTTATCGAGGTCTATGTCAACGATAAGTTTCCTACCACAATTCTTACAAATAATCTCTTGTTTAGGAATGAAATTTTCCCATACTCTTCTATGGATTTCTACAAGAAGAGTGTTTACCTCGGCAAGAGGAAGTTTCATCACAGCCATAGGAATTGTAACAGAGCCGTCCTCGAGGTACTTTTTGCGAACCTCTGAACCGATTTCTACTGTACCAATTCTTTTAACGGCTGCGGAAACAATATTCCCTTGCCAAGTAAAAGGTTTATCCGAAAGTTTTTTAACAAAAATCTTTTCAGCAACACCATTGGTTTTGAGCAATTCTACATCCTTGTGAACTTCACCATTAAGGCGGAGACCTGTAGGGAGTTCAAAAAATAAACTTTCCATTTTTCTATTACGATGTTAATATAATAATTTGTTTAAATGCCATTCGGTATAATAGTCCAGCCATCACAGTGTGCCGTATAAGACACTGTGAATTTATCTGAACCTCCTACGTCAAAAGTAGGATAATTTGCTGCACTAAATGCGAACCCTTCAAAAGCAATAGTCATTACTTCTTTTCCTTGATGCATCTTTACAGCCGTAACTGGTAGTTTAAGACCGTTGTCTATCATAGTATTAACTAACACTTCCATAGCTCTATCAGCTGTACTACCATTGTAAGGTCTGGTAAGTGTCATTTCTCCATAATCTACAAGCTGGTCAGTGAACTTATATTTTCTATTAGTTCCAGCGTCAACTACTTCAACAGTTCCAGAAGATTTTTGCATGCCCTCGAGTGTTTCAAATAACCCATCAGACATAATACCTGGAACTGGAATGTTAAGATACCACCCGTTAACTACATAAACGTCTTGTGGTTTTTGTGGTCTTGCCATATTCTTATCCCTCCTGTTCAGTTGTTGTTAAAATAGCATCGTTTCTTAAAAGCGATACATGAACACTCTCTGTGCATTCCGTAGGAATCCATTGTACATCAATATTGAGCAACTTCCTATCTTGTGTAGAGGGGTTATTGCTCTTATCACAAATGCCTATAAATGCCTTATCGAATGGGACACTTCTTTCGAGTGCGCCATTATCATACTCTGCCTTGAAGAAAGTTTGCAATTGTACAAGTGCTTCTCTCTTTAACTCTGGAGTATTTGGTTTTTGCTCTAAGAAACGCATCTTAGAATTAAGCGCACGAAGATAATACGATGTCTGCATTCTCACATGTACACTTGTATAAAGGTTGTTAGTAGAGTAAGTCCTTGAACTTCCTACATAGTAACCTAAGTTTTCTACATACTGAATGACGTTACAAGAAAGCTGTTGCACAAGTTTATTTTTAGTACTCTGTGGTATTCTTGCAGGAACTACCTCTAACACATTATTAAACAAAGAGTCTACACCACCCGGTGGTATATGTATATAGTCTCCTTGAATGTAAGGTGTCCTAACGTATGCAGCACCAAGAACTGGTCCAATAGAGGGAATTAACATGGCGTTTCCATTCTCATCAGGAACTTTACACCAACCCAAATAAGCACCTGCCATAAAACTTGTTCCAGAAGTTTGCAACTCTAAAGCGTAAAGTTCCGCAGTTCCCTCATCAGCATTTAAAGGAAGATTGACAACACCTATAGGGTTCTTTTGTTCCTTAAGGTATTCGTTAAGAACTTTTGCCATATTAAGAGAATGGAACTCTGTACATGCAATCACCTGAACATCAAAACCACTGAAACAAGCCAATCCTTTAGGGTTAGAAGCACTCTTAACAGGATAAAAGTCATTCTCTACAATGTTGCCATCAGCTCCTCCTGATAGAGAAGTTGTGTATGTAACATCATCACGTTTCTTGAAAGCTCCTGTTACTGCTACCATACCCTTACCTACAAGAGTAGCACTGGTATCCGAAGAGATTGACGCTATAATACCTACAAGAGAACCCTCATTGTTATAAAGGGTATCACCCACAGAAAGTTCGGTGAGGAATTTAGTACCTGTACCTACAACACTATTACTTGAATCTGTAATTCTTACAGTTCCTGATAGTGCCTTAAATACAAGTTTCTCAATTTCCTTACTAAAGTCAATTGTTATGTACTTGCTGGTTTTATTTACAGCGTTTTGAATTTCTGCAAGAGTAGCGTAGTTAAACTGCTCTTGTTTATCCTTGTATTTTACAACAAGAGTAAACATTCCACGAACTCTTGAGCCAAAAGAATAAAGACTAACAGAAACACTATTAGCCCAAGCACCTGCATCATCTTTTCCTTTGTAACCTGCCTTTATAGACATGGTGGCACCGTCTGATAAGTTGACAGTTCCTGTTGCAACGATAGAGCTATCGTTAATAACTCTTGCTACATACAAAGTCACAGGAGCATTGCCTGCCTCATCAAAGATACTCTTAACAATACCCGGTCCAAAGAAAGATGCACTCTGACCACCGAAAATGTTATTGAAGTCTTCCATAGAAGTAATCATGGTTGGGGAAAATCCTGCTCCACGAACAAACTGCCCTAAAAGACCAATATTTCTTTTCGCTGGTTCTCTGTAAGAGGTAGCACCACTTGCTACACCCTCTACGATTGTTAAACCTACATTAGACATTTTTATTATAGTTATTTAATTATTTAATTAAAAGCATCCCAATTACAACACCGATTAAAGTGCCACCTGCTCCTACACAGATACTCTTTTTTATTTTTTGTTTTTTCTCTCTTAGTAAAGCCTTGTGCAATTCCTCAGAAATTTTAACCTGTTTAAGGTATTTTTCCTCAGTAAGAAGACTTTTCTTCACCTCCATAGAATTAATATTTCTTAGAGAAACTACCATAGAGTCCATAACGAGTAATTCCACTTGCAAATTTTTATATAATTTTTGCAAGTGGTTATAGTTATTTAAAGCCCTATTAATACTAATAAGTTGCTCCTTATTAATCGCTAATACGGTGTCATTTCCCAAGAGTATCCTTTTTGGATAAGAACTCTGTGAGAAAGCGGATATTTGCATCCCAATCACCATTAGTAAGAACCCTATCAATCTCTTCATTTTCTTTAAGAATTTCCTTTACTTGAATGTGAATTTTCTCTCTTTCCTTTTGTAAATTGTCAAGGCTACTTTGGTACTGTTTTATACTGTCCCTAAGTTCCTTTATGGAGTCCTCTAAGTGAATAATATCCTCTTTATAAGGCTCAATAGGCACTTTATGTTCTCCTCTGGTTACAAAGATAGCAAATATAATTGAAATTACCCCCAAGACTATTAATAGTATTGTCACAAATTTCCTCATGCTTATTTCTTAAAAAAGTGGTCTTCTATTTTTCCAATTGCCTCAACAAGAGATTTTTCAAACCTACTATTGAACGTTGGAGAGAGTAATTTTTCTACATCTTGTTTATTATCTTGGAAGAGCCATTCAATGAGAACTCCCCAGTAGTCATTTCCAGATATTACAGTGAAATTTTCCTCAAAGTCTCTTTCAAGAGGTTTATCAGTGAATTTCCTAATTTTAATCTCTGGAAAATCCTGTTCAAACTGCTTAAGGATAATATCCGCACATACATCGGAATTAGTTTTCCCCTTAGTTGTATATATAGCCGCTCCTTGTGCATTAAGCCATTGACCATTACTACCCGCAGCGTTGTTATGGGGAGAGATAAGTAATTTTGGACTTCCATGCCTAATTTGAGTTGCGAAATTCTTGCGTTTAGAGAGACCCGGTTCATTTTCAGATTCTGTGGTTACATAAACTTCATAACCCTCATTAACAAGCATAGCCCTCAACGCTTTCACTCGGTCTCTACTCCAACGGTATTCTCTATGAACACCATCTGGAGAACGCTTACCTTTTACATCTGCACCATGTGCAGGGTCTAGAATAATGATTAAATTTTTCATAGTGCTGATAGTATTTTTCCTGCCAATTGCACAATACTTGTCCCAAAAAATCCCCCTAATATAGCGAGTATTCCAACAAGGGTAAGTATTGATGCCTTTGGGTTCTTAACATAAAAAGATAATCTCTCATAGTGGTCTCTATTTTTATATACAGGACACCCATGAGTATCATGTTCATATTTTTCTATTAATACTGTAAGTTTGTCTATCTTACTATTGGTAGTATTAAGACACTTCTGTAAAGCTACCTGAGTTTCTGATAATTCCGAATGTTTCGCCTCTACAAGTTTAGCTAACAGAAGAAGTTTATTATCTTGTTGATTATTCTTATTACACATAAGTTCAAGTGCTTTTACAATCTCATTTGTCATAAGTCTTTCCAGTTTTCAAAGTCAATCCATATTCCACCATCATTCCAGAAAGCGTCCGATAGAATCCACCTACCATTGTTAATACCTTCTATACTTGGTACAAACGCCAACAATTTCTGTCGAACATACTCCTCGAATTGCCCAACCTCATCAATATTTACATAAAAATATTCAGTGGGGCTAACTCTTTTTATTCTACCATTATATTTAACTTCTAAATTAAAATTAACTGCCGAAGCGACAATGACCTTACCACTTATAGTCTCAATAAGAGAATACCCAAAGGATACCCCATTAAATGCCTCATGCGTTAAACTCTTAGAAAATATGTTTACGCCTTTTCCAAGTTTAACTATATTATCAGCAATATCTGGAGACTCCAAAATACAATACTTCCTGATAAAATCAGCAAGTTCCTTTTGGTTATTCCCAACACTATTTATAGTAAAGCCTACTATCATCTTACAAACAGTCCTATCCCTTCCGGTATTGTTGTCTCAATGGGAACAATTAAAGTACTTCCCGGTAAAAGCACCTGTACATTCCCATCAATTATAAGTTCTACACGATGTCCACCTCTATTGTAGACCTCCTTAGTAACTTTTTCAGTCGCTTTCTTTGCCATAGTCTATATTGTTTTCTACAAATGTACAAAAAATTATCACATATTAAAAGTTAATACTACATTTTAGGTTGTCCCGTTAAAACGATTTGTTGTATTATATCCACTTCTGTAGGTTCTTTTGGGGTAACCCATACAGAGCAAGTGAACTCATAGTTAGTCTCAAATACCCCATCAGTTCTTGGAATGTCATTTTCCCTTATACTATATGGGACAACATCACCTACCATATCATCACCAGTGAGTCTTTGATTAAATATCATTCTTACCTCTGAGGTAAAATTAGACAAAAAGAAGTCTCTTAATGCAATAAACTCATAGTAACTCTTGGCAACGATACTAACGTCATATCTAAATTCAAGCCAAATAGGTCGTCTAAAGAGAAACCCTTTAAGTCCATCAGAAGAAGTCCCTCCAAAGTAAGGTTTCATATCAATATACCACTCGTCCTTTATTCTAGGAGAGTAATCTTGTATAGCAATACATGGGTAAGACTGTTTCTTGTCCTCCTCCACATAGTCCTTACTTGATTTACGAGCATACCTTATAGGTATTTCAACGTCCTTACCCTTTATGGGAATGACTATACCCGTAAATTTCTTGAAGAACTCTTCATTTACTTGTCTAATAGAATATAACATTACTTCTGATAATCAATATTAAACTTCTTAATTAAATACTTTATAGCTCCGTCATAGATAAATAAAGACACAAAAAAAGACGACACAAGGCACTGCATCGTAGTAGCTGTATATTCCCTAAAAAATAAGATGTATCCTCCTCCAACAATAAAAGTGATGCCTCTTTTCATCCATACAGGAACTTCCTTAATACCATTAAAGTAGTCTATCAATTTTATTATCATATAGCTGGTGAGTATAACACATACTATATACTCTACGGAAAATATATCAAAAATCTTTGCAAATAATTGGTCCATTATACTTGACGTTTATATCTTTTCTTAGAATATTTTTCTACAAAAGAAGCGACTTTATCTTCCACACGTTCCATAAAAGACATTTGTTGTTTCCATGAAGAATTTTTAGCCCTTGTAGGGGTTGTAACATTATGGTTGTTTTGTTGAGAAACTTCTTGAAGTCTATTCCTTGAATATACGGCAGACTTACCCCTTTTCAACCTCTCATAGCGTTCTTCTCTTTGTTTGGTAGTTTCAAAATAAGGGCCCATTTCATTTTCTTCCTGTTGATACTTCTGTTGAGCTTTTTCCTCAAATTCCTTTCCTGCTTCTTTTTTAGACCTCTTAGGAGAGATTACTCCCTTTCTTCCTACTCTACGAGAATAACTACTAACCTTAACAACTTTACCATTCTTACTCTTTCGAGTATGTGTTTTAATCGTTATCTCCTTCATTGAATTTTCTCCTCTTCAAAAATGTGGCGACCCTCTTCCTTGCTTCTTCACGAAAATCGGCATAAGTATTTCTCCATACTGGGCGGGCAGGAATACCCTTATCCTTTACACCATATTCATGAACAATTGCAAGCTGTAAATTAGTTAAGGAACTGTCTTTACGAGAAGAGTTTTCAACAGATACTTTAGTTCCCTCTCTATAAATGGCGTCAACAAGCTGATGTGTATTTATAAGAGGTATGCTTGACCCCTTTTTGTTTGCCGTAGATTCTTTAATAGAAAAACCATAGGTATTATTCTCAATATTCTCTATTATTTTCTCCTTAAAGTCTTCAGCAATTTCCTCCCCAAGTTTCTGCATGTCAGCCTTAAAGTCAGCAACCTTTGGTTTCTTAAACCCTGGAGGGACTTTTAACACAGCTTTTGGTAATCTTGGAAATTTAATATTCATTGTTAAATAGCTTGTAAACATCACCGTACCAACTCTTCGTATGACGCTCAGGAGAATACCCTACTTGTGCATACGCAGCTGATACTTCATTTTCGTCCCTTATTTTATTAGGGACTTGTTCCCTTTGTATTTTACATTCCTCATCACTACAACGAGGTATTATAGATTTTTTAGCCACCTTTTAAATCGTCTTTTACAAATATTTGAATACCTACGCAACTACCATACTCTTTAAACTCTTCGAGGTAAATAGTTTTACTAATAACTTGCACCGCTCCCTCAAAGTGAATTTTCACTGTGTTCCAATCTAAATGATAATCACCAAAAATTGGAATAAGTTGCTTTGGAGAGAGATAAATAATGCCGTTTACCTCTAAAGGAAGTCCATACTTTTCCCTTGTCCTATCAGAAATATCCTTTTCATACAATGCTCTAAGCTCGTATTGAGTAGACTGCCTTTCACTATCTCCCACAAAACTATCCATAAAGTCATGACCATTAGCCGATACAACCTCAAGACTTATCTTATAAGGTGTTTGCATCAGCTTGGTATAAAACAAATTCTGATATTGTAGAAATTTATTCTTTGGTATGAGCATAAAGATATGTTTTAAGGAGTCTTAGATAAAATTCCTCTCGACAAAGGGGATAGAGTAAATGGGAAGCTATCGTAGTAACTTCTAAAGTCAAGTTCCCTTGTGAGTTGTACTTGCCCTTGCATAACAGTATCCTTGCGCAAAGAAAAATCACCAAATTGAGTCTCGAGTAAATCCCTAATATATAGTTGTAGACGATACCAAAATGAATATCTATCTCCCCAAGTATTATCAGAGCCGATACCATTAAAGTTGTCTGCAAAATAACCCGTAGAGGGGTCTTCGGTAATAGAAAAAACGGAGCCAATATTAACAGTTGTAGTAGTCCCCATAGTATTACCCATAGAGCCTACATAATCAGAACCATCAGTAAATGACTGTCCAATAGTTGTAGCCGCATTTTCATATAGTCTTCTTTTCTCTACTAAGAAATAGGAAACCCAAAGTGTGATGTGTCTCTCTGAGGGGCGTATTAATTTAGAAATGTTCTCCTCTGATAAAATAGCGTCCTTAATATCAAGTACTTTATAATAGTACCATTCTATCATGGACTTTATCTCATCGTCCGAGAAAAAGTATTTTCTAAACGCAGTAAAGTCTTCTGACAGTTTCTTTGTAACAGGTATAAGTGCAGTAGCTGGTTCAGTTCCTCTAAAGTATGGGGTATATGCAACGACAATTCCGACTTCGATAAGTTTGTTCATTATGTCTTCCATAGTTCTATACTCATTGAAAGACAAAGCTACGATATTTTCTTCTTTAGTTTTTTCTTCTCCTCCCTCAACAAACTTTACAACCTTATAAAGGCGAAGCCTTCCTTTTATTTCTACGGGGTTCGTTGAGTCTTCATAGGTTTTATCCACCTGCATAAATACATCTTCCCCCATCTGCTTAATAGCAAATGCAGGAATAATGAAGCGGTCGAAAGTTAACTCTCGTACCGCCGTCATTATTTCGTTCAAAGTAACCTGCGCATTGTTCATACTTAAATTCTATACGCCTTTTTTGAATAGCATAAAATTGCTGCAACATCTGAAGAAACCTCCACGTCCTTATCCTTACGGATAGAAACGGTGTTACCTGCAATAAGACAGTCAATGTCTTCCAATGTGTGAATCTTTACTTTCTTAACCTCTTCGGAAACCTCAGCAACTTCAACACGTTCATTCGTTTCTACTACTTCGGGAGTTTCAGTTCCAGTCTCTTCATTAGAACCACCTTCTACTACTTCGGGAGTTTCTCCTCCCATTACGATTGGTTGTTCGTCTTCTTCCTGTTTTACTTTTGTCTTTGCCATTTTTGTTTAAGTTTACATGTTATACAAAGGGAAAGTCCACCGTTTACACGGTGAGGGCTTTCACAATATTCTTATCCTCGATGATGCCTGTACCCCAGATACCATACCAACCAAGAGTATGTTTACGTCCAAGTTCTACAACGCCATCATCACGAAGTTCTACGTCAAGAGCAATACCCCAACCGTAAGCGTTCTCACCAAAGAACACAGCCTCATAAGCCTCTTGAACTGTTGCTCCAGAACCATATTTAGCTGCAATTTGTGTTGCATTAAGTTTAGGCATTTGTGTTGTCTCAATAAAGATACAACCCTCATACATACCAACCTCACCGATGTATAACTGACGACGACCCATATACTTATTAGCATCTTGCCAAGCAGCGTCGTCTCTCAATTGTCGAAGCTGATGTGGGTGAGCAATACAAACGTAATAATCTCCATTAATACGAGGAGCATTATTAGTTGAAAGAGCCTCTACTGCATCCTTAACAGTCTTAGATGTAAATGCGCTTGTAGTTGTTAGTCCTGCTAAGTTAGTTGCGTTGCCACCATATACCACATTAGGAGTCTTAAGTACAGCGTCACGGAACTGTATATCCAATACTTGCGCCATATTTGCTGAAAGCAACTTAGAAGCGTCTCCAAGTACGTCCAACATTGACGTGCGCAATAGATATTCTGTAACTTGAATAGAGTTAGCCTGTTCCTTAACGGGAATAACTACCTCCGATGTTGTCATACCTTCGGGAGTAAGAACGTCACTTTCTTCGAGTTCTCCACCACCATTAAGGTTGCCATACTTAGTAAATACGATAGATTTTCCTCTAACCGCTTGCAAGTCACGCTTTACCTTAGCAAATTGTGCAAAACGTAAACGAGGTTGCGCTTGGAAAAGAACCTCACGAGAATAAAAGTCACGGACTGCCTGTGGAATAGACACATATCCGCCAGCGTTAGTACCTGCTGAGGTAGTATCTCCAAAGAACATTCCTGCCATAGGCAACATAATTGCCAAGAACAAAATTAAAATTGTTGTCATTTTTCTTTGTTTTAATTTAATAAATAGTTAAACTGCCTTGGTTTATAGAGAGCCACCTCCATACATATTTTCAAGATTTTGTAAGAGACTTTCTCTGCGTTCTCCAAATTCCTTCATCGTCATAGACTTAACACCCGCTTGTTCTCCAGCTTCAGGTGCTGGAATACGAGGAGCAGGAGGAGGAGTTGTTGGTGTCTGCATAGCCTGTGGAGTTTCCTGTGTAGGAGTTAAAGAAACGCCACTCTCTTTAGCTTGCTGCACAATAACTGGGTCACTAACTTTTCCCTCACCACTATTGTGTTCTGTATTAGGTGACGGATAAGAAGAACGAATCCTAATAGATTCTTGTAACGAAGCGTCAAGCTCTTCCTTTGTATTACCTTTAACCAAATCTGGAATACAGGTAGCAGAGTTCTCTTGAATAATCTTGTCCCTATACTGTTGTAACTCATTCTTGCGTGTTTGTTCTGTTGCAGTGAGAACGGGCTGGACAACCTCTTTAATTACGCCCGGAAGAACTTCCTTGAAATCCTCCTTCGTAACGAATGTCCCACGTAACTTCTCTACGATTGCATCAATGTCTGTAGGAGTTTCCTCAACTCTAACCTTACTCAAATTATTAATCTGAGTTTTGAGGTTCTCAAATTGAGTGTACAACTTAGACTTCTCAACTTTCGCAACACTCTGAATAAATTGTTGCAACTCTGGGGTCTCTTTCACCAAGTAAGTAATACCATTAATTGTAATACTTTCTGGAATGCCAACTTTCTGTTCTACGATTTCAGCCATTTTCTTTTCTACTTTTAGAGTTTTACAAATGTTTTGGTTTGTTACTTAATAATACTTTCTTTGAGCATTTTTGACCCTTCTCCCTTAATGGTAGCTTGTGTCATTTGTTCCCTTGTTACCAATGGTGCTTCGGGAATGCCCGCGTTGTCAAAAGTGTCTTTTACCATCTTTGACGTTTTGCTTGCAATATCATGCAAGGCTTCTGGATTCTGATTAGTGTCCATTTTACTAAAAATTTAATGATTAAACTTATACTGATAGTTCTTTACGCCACAAATATACAAAAATTTATTCTTCTGTGCGTATGTTATTCCTCAAATTCTTCATTTACTTCATCATCTGGTTCATCAGAAGAACTCTCATCGGGATTTTCTTCGTCATTCTCTTCATCATTTTCTTCCTCACCATTAGGGTCATTTCCCGTCATTTCAGATAACGCCATATTAATTCGAGCTTGTAATAACCCTTGTGAAATAGCGTCATTATCGATTTCTTCCAAAAGTGTAGATATATTTTGTTTACCCAAACGTTCCATTATTTCCCTACGAGAACTAATTTTCATGGTAAGTTCCATTTGCGCTCTATTTAATTCATCGGTTCTATCCTTTGGAAAACCAAACGCAAAAACAGGTTCAATTCTATTCTCAGTAAGAAACTCAGGTTCTTTTTTAAGAAGTTTCTTAAGTCGAACATTCTCAGGGTCTTTTATTGCCAGAATACGCAATATCATTGAGTTAACCTTTATAATACCCTCACCATAAGTCATAGCCTTAATATTAGCTTGTTGCATTAGTGGGTGATAAGTAATCTGTAAAGCTGCTGCACTTGTATTACTTATTGCTTGTATTTTACCAAGCGCATTCTCTGGAACATCAGATAGCTCGTGCATAGCAGTTTTTAAGTCTTTAGCATAATTTACAGTTGCCGATAAGTCTACATCGAGACCTAAATTAAAGACATTAGCTTCGGCAGGAAGACCCGACCATATTTGACCCAACCCTTTTTTAAGGGACTTTGCAGAAGCACCCGTTATTACTGTTGTTGGTGTCACATGGTAGTCTATCACAGCTTTCAACTGTTGCATAAGCTCATTATATACCTTATTTATTTTAAGTATATCATTAGCGTCTGACTTACCAAAATACCCAGAAGAATTGGGGCGGTTCTTAATATGAACTACTGGAATAAACCCATAAGGGTTTGCATATTCCTTATGCTCATACTTTGTAACCCCTTTTTCATCAATAGCAACATCTTTTTGATACCATGTTTCTACTTTACTATTGGTCCACTTTTGTACAAATAAAGCGTATTTCTTATCCCCATTTCTATCAAGAGATTGCCTTACCATAAAAGACTCTACTTTATCATAATTTCCATTTTCAAAAGTAACAAAGCATTGTCTACTATCAAAAACAGAAACCTTACAGTACTTTTCATCTTCTACCCAGTCAACTCCCAACCAAACATCTCCAGTAATACTTCCCATTTGAAGTATCTCATAAGACAACTGTAATTTATTAGACTTGCCCCAATGGTACATCATAAGTTCTTCCGCAAGTTTTTCAACTTCCGTATCCACTTGTGTAGAGTAATAGTTCTGCACATGAAAAGTAAACGCCTCATCACCAAGTAAGAACATATTAACCTTATCAATAAATGCTCTTACATAGTTAAATGAAATAAGTCCGTCATTAAAGTCCTTATAATGTAATCCATCATAGAACTTCCAATACAAGTAATACTTGGTAATTCTGTCAATTTCCCAATTATTATCTTGTACAATATTTTGCAATACAAAAGAACGTATTGCATTTGTTGCCTCACTCAAAGGTTTGCTATCCGCATTCCAATGATTTGAACCCGGATAACCTGAATAACCATTTACTCCCATATTTTATCTGAATTTATTGCTGTGTTTATACATTTTGAAATGTAACCCATAACATAAGCATACGTTTCATCATTATCTACCGTAAGGTGCATTCCAATTCTCTCGAGCAAATCACAAGTGGAATGAAAAGCCTCATGTGTCAGTGTATCTATGGCTGGCTTTCCATTAAACACAATTAAAGAGTACGCTGACTTTGGTTCTTCTCTTAAGTTCGCTTTAATAACCACACCCAAAATATTAGGGCTAAAGGTAATGTCGTTACCATCAGCGTCTACGAAAATCTTAGTAATTTCGTCTATCTCCTTTGTAGAAGCTACGACAATACTAAAGGGAAAAATGTCTGAATAAAATGTCTTCATATTAAGTATTGTAAGAATTTCTTTTTATTGATTCTACAACAGAAGTAACATTTCCATATAGAGGGTTTTCTAATACTTCCATTTCGTTTTCTACCTCTTCCTCCGAATTTGCAGCCATGCACATAAGCGCACAACTATCCACGAAGTCATCAAAATATCCGTCAGATTTTTCACAGACCATATATGCCCCATTAAAATACTTCTGACAGTTTTTCATCTGTTCCTCAAACTTCATGTATTCAGTAGTAGCCCTAACTTGTTTATTAGCAGGAACAATGAGGTGCTTTGTCTGTATTTCAGATATAAAATTAAACCACATATCCGATTTACTTTGTGCCGTAAACGTGTACGGAACAATATCCACATATTCTCCACAAGCATACATAAGTCTATCAACAACAGCCTTTCCTACACCCGTATAATCGGCGTATAGAGTAGTTACATTAAATTCTACAATACAATCCATTATAGCATGGTGTTGAGCCTCATAGTCAAGTCCCCCAAGAGCAACCCACGCAAGAATTTGTTTATAAGGTTTTTCAGAGTCTTGTTCCTCAAATACTCTTGCAATAGTAAGCACAGTTTCAGCTGGGGACTTTCCAATGTCAATACCTGCAACTACTCTATCACGTAGACCTGGCATTTGGAAGCCAAGTTTCTTGTTAATGATTCTATTGTATTCCTTATCAGTAAGGAGCATACCACTCTCTAAGTCCCATATTAGGGCGTATGCAAGTTTGAATGCTTGTGAGTCTTCACCCCAACGTTCTTTTTTACGCATAACGTCAGCCTCATAGTTAAGGTGAAACCTCTTACCGTCTATCTTAAACTGCTTACGCCTATCTATGATAATGTCCTTGTAGTTAAACTCAAAGTGACTACGAATACGAGGGTCTTTTACTTTTCTATCAAGTTGTCTATTATGTTGTATTTCATAATAAAAGTGGTTCTTAAACATACCTGTTGTTCCCACTTTAACAAGAGTTCCTCCTGTTGCAGAAAGCATTGGCTCAATAGATTTACTTACAATAAGGTCATCTACATCTTGAGCCTCCTCAACAATTACAAAATCATAAGTCTTAGATTCTATTTTAGATTGCTTACTTGCAACTTGTCCAGCAAGGTATGACCCATTACTCAATTTAAGGCGAACATTACTCTCCAAATAAGTATCAATGTCTGGGTCTTCCAATACCATTTCTGCATTAGCCGAATTTAACCTCGTTAATGCTCGAGAGTATGTCGTGGTAACTTGGTCTGATTGTGGGGCAAAAAGTCCCACCCTAAAACCTGTCTTGAATTGCTCTAAATCGGGAATAATATTTCCAAGAGCTGGTAAAATAACACACAAAGTGTCTATTACAAAAGCAATAGTTTCTGATTTACCCGACTGACGAGAGAACAACATAGTCTTTACGTCACCCGAAAAAGTAATAACTGAATAGATAAGAGCATACGCAGCAACCTCTTGGTAGTCATACAGTGAGACTCCAGTTAAGATTTTGCCAAACTCCATAATCTTAGAAGTTATTTCATGGGCGTCAAATGAAACAGTCTTCCCTTTAAGAATGGAAGCCATTTCGTCTGTAAATTTCTCTCCATCAGTAGGAAAGACAAATCCCTCTGCTTCTTTAGTCCTCTTTCTTGGCATTTCTTATATCGTAATCAAATGTTCCTTTTTCTTGTTTATATTTATTGAAACCCTCTAAAGACTCCTGTAAAGGTTCATACGAAGAAGTCTCTGTGGTGTCTACCCAGCAATTAGGTGTCTCATAAAGTCTAACACCTTTCACTTCAATACCATTAGTTTCCTTATTGAAGAAAACTCTTGCAATGGTAAATATTTCAGAGGCTATATTCTCAGCGGAGGGGTTTATGTCATTGGTATTACCAAAACCCATAATGTACAATCGCCAATTATTTACCTTACATAACGAAATAAGTTCCTTATCCAAAGGGTTTAATAAACAAGCGTGGTCTAAGTGTTCATCAATCCACGAACCAAGTACTCTTTTTATTTCCTTAAAGTCTATGGCATACCCAAGAGCAAGTTTCTCATCATAAGAAAAGGTAACTTCTACTTTAAAACGATGCCCATGCAAGTTAAAGCACTTTACTTTCTCATTCATGACCCTATGGGCTGCGTCAAACTCAAAAATTCTTGTTATTGTGTTCATTGTCTTGTGTATTGAAATCTATCTTTAATAATTTGCGAAAAATATTGTCCCTTACTCTCTGACTTTACAAATTCAACCCATATATTTGGTGGGACTTTATGATAAACATACACCCACCGTGGTCTATTTACAAAAGTCATCCGCAGTTGTCGATTTTTCCTATCATAACTTGCCGTCCTTATATTTGAAGATACTATTTTCATTTATCGAACGAAACTTTAACCAAATAATGAAAGTCCTTAGTGCCTTCACCTATTGGTGTTGGTGAAGAAACAACCCTAACCTTAGTTTTACTATTAAAACAAACTTCCTGTTCATCTTCATGTTTAGAACGATGCTTAGCATTACCAACAGCCGTACCTTTAACCACCTCAAATACACATGGAAGTGTATCCTGTTCCGTTGTATATTTAGAAAAACTCTTTGCAAGAAGTCTATTAGGGGTTGTATAAATAGGCAAACCACTTCCTATATGAATTTGTCTACCTTTCTTAAGGTTCTTAAAATAGTCCTTACTAATGGGGACTCCACTAAACAAACCAATACATGGAGTATCTCCATGTCTATCAATAAAAGAGTCTACTTTTTTAAGTAAATATTTGCCCTCAAAAGTATTCCTTTGATTAAGCATATTAGCATACCCATCATCAGAGGACATTCCAAGTAAAATAGCCGCCCCTATATTATCCTCTTTATTAGAATAATCCCTTGAAACACTATGAGTAAGTGACATTCCTTCCCATGAGAAAACCTTAAAGAGAGCGTCTTCAACATCAATAGTCTGCGCCCCTTTATATTCTCGTGTATAAGGTTTAACATACACGTATCCTTTATTTGTTAATCGAAAATGTCCTTTAACTTTTTTCTTCATCGTTCCAACAAGATACAAAAATAGGCAGGTGTCGAAATGACATCTGCCTACAAATGTAGTAATTTTATTCTAAAGAACAAACTTTCTACTCACCAAAAGTATTCTTACCATGATTTCCTCGATAAATATCTACGTTACCATAAGAGAAACGACCTCTATGGTCTTCACTTCCACCAATAGCATTTACATAAGCATCACCATAAGTAGGATGTGTGTATTTCATTCTAAGGGATTCTCCATACGGGTCACGCTTAGTAGATTGATGGCTATATCCAGCTTTTTCAAGTCTGCCAATAATTTTATCCATGAGGAAATTCCTACTAACATTTCTCCAACCATTACCTACTAAATAAGAACCTTTTTTGAAAAGACCTTTAACTGCTGGCATAGAAACACCAGATTCCTTAGACTTCTTAGATTCTGGTCCATTAGCACCTGTCCCTACTGAGAGTTTCTTGTCCGATGAAGTAATACCCTTTGAGGAAGCCCCATCAGTCAACATTGCTTTTTCCGTAGCAGTAAGTTTGCCACCTCCTATACCCTTATAACGTTTCAAGGCCTGAATATACCCTTCCCTTGCACTTTCAGATTTTGTCTCATTATAGTGGTTCGCCCATTGTCGTTTTTCCTCTGCCAAGTTCTTTTTGGTGTCCCCTCTATCCGTATATTTAGGATAAAAAGTATCATCCTTAGCTCTTACAGGCTTACTTGTTTTATCACCACCCATAGAACCAAGTTTCTTAAACATTGATAAATGCCCACGTGAAGTGTAGTTATCAATAGCCTCATCTTCAAACTTTTGATACCCAGAGCGTCCTAATTGCTTGCGTAAAGCCTTAGCAACTTTCTTATCCGCAGCAGACCCTGTTCCTTCATACCACTCCTTAAACTCTTCCTTAGTAAAAGGTGCTTCAGTTTCAGTCTCAGGTTTTTCAACAATAGGAGTTTTCTTTTTACTCATAATCTCCTCTATCTCCTTACCTGAGCCTTTCTTTTTAACCGCCTCTTTCTTATCAGTGGCTTCGTATTTAGCTGTGTGGGCTTTTACCACCACAGTTTTACCCGATTTCGTTTTACGAGTATAGGTTCGTATTTTCTTTTCCGCTTTCATATTTAACCTTGTGATTATATATATATATATGTGTGTAGAGTTACGTCTAAACTATTTATCTTTCTTGAGGCTTATGTGACATAACTGACTTTATTGCCTCCTTTTGAGAGACTCCATTCTGTTCCATAATAGACTTGGCATCTTTTATCTGCCTTGCAGACATTCTACCCCACTTCGATTTAACAGGATAAGTTGGAATTTTCTTAGTAGGTAAATTCATAGCACTTTTACCTGCATCAACTTTCGTTGGTGTAGATTTCTTAGTAGCTGGTCCTTTGGTTTTAGGTCTCTTAGCCGACCACTCCTTATACATACTCCTAAGAAGTTTGGCATCTTTGTTAGCCGCCTCCTTTGAGTCATAAACTTGCCCTGAACCATCAGCAAGGTGTATATGATAGTCCCCACTCATCCTCGACTTTTGGACCCTTACCTTAGAGAAAGCCTTTGGAGATTCCTTAAACCACCTATGTAATTCACTATTACCTTTTAGAATAGATTTGGTAGAATCCACTTTCTTAGTTGTTTTACCTTCGTCAAGAATCTTCTTTTCTTCCTCTTTGTCAAAAAGATTTTCTACCTTAGATTTCTTCTTACGCTCCTCAAATTCTTTACCAGCCCCTTTCTTCTTGGAAGCATCCTTTTTATCAGCAGCCTCATACTTTGCGGTATGAGCCTTGACTGTAACGGTCTTACCTGACTTAGTCCTTCGGGTGTACGCCTTAACTTGCTTTTCTTGTTTCATATATACATATACGTTTATTCCTACACACCACAAAGATAATACTTTATTCTGAAATAAAATAATTAACTTCTCTTATAACTTTAATTTTACGAGTAAATTTTCCTAAACCAAAGTGCGAACAAAGTTTCTGCATAAGAGAAAAATTTATAGACCCTTTACTATAAAGATAGGGTTTTATCTTTACTCCACCGAATTTTTTACCCTGTTCGCTATTAAGGAACTTAGTAACACTACCGTACTTTTCTTCAATAGCCTTACGGATAAGTTCTTTTGCGTCCGTAATTTCTATACTTCTAATTTCTTTTTCAACTTTTGCCATAATTTTTACTTAACTAATTAATACCATAATAGCTATAGTCCAAAATAGGACTTTCCAAAATATTCTACTTGACATTAAGCCAAGTAGAACAAATAGAATTATAAACCCAATCATTTTCTTACCCTATAAAATGTGAACATCATTGCTTGTCCCTCTACAATTTCACAAATAGAAACCCCATTTTTTCTTGGAAGTCTATAAACACTTTTAACTCCTCTTCCAACATCACCAAAATTATTTTCAGCAATTACAACCTGTTTCTTTGAAACTAATTTATACCCATATTCAATTAGTGCCCTCTTAAAGTCATAAGCGTCTTCTCCAAATAATCGAAAGGTCATACTTATGCCAACACCAATAGAGTTATATTCTATTCCAACGGGACACTTAGAAAAAGAATAATAAACATAACCTCTATTATAAGCTATTGGCTCTACCATGCAGTCATTCTCAATATTATCCTTAGTGAAGTTACTTGCTCCAATCCAATTTGAAAGGTATGGAGGGGTAAGTAACATGTCCTGACGAGATTTAGCTACTGTGAAATCCTGTTGTTCATCATCTACTTTATAAGTAGAATCCTTACTCGCCTTTGCAGGCATTACATCTTGTGAAAAAGCACTCATACTAATTATGATGAGTAACCCTAAAATAATTTTTCTCATATTTAATTTAAATTTGTGGAGGAGAAGCTAAACTCTCCTCCGGTTAATATTAATCTTCCGTTTCAATTTTAATCCAACGGTCGAGTTTGTAAAGACCCTCCTCTCTACCGAGAATAATTTCCCTATCAACATTAGCAACCGTCTTACGATGAAAACTTCCGTCATAGAAAACCTTAATCTTATCTCCAACTTTTAAGTCGGCATTATAACATAAGTCCTGTGGTGGTACTAATCCTACGATGTCAAACATCATTGTTAAAATCTGGGCATTCTCAGCAGTATTTGCAAGAGCCTTTTTGTTGTACTCAACATATTTGTCTGTCTTATCAGGTTCATCAAAGAGTTCCTCCATAGTTATCTTTCCCATTGCATATTTCATTATTTGGTACATACACTTCTTATGTTCAAACAATAGGCACTCCAATAAGAAAGGAACAGCATCAATCCACCTGCCATCGACTTCTATTTTATTACCTTGTAAGTAACCCACCCCCTTATATTGTGGACGTAAAGTTCCAACAAACTTAGGTGCTACTTTTCTAATAGTAAATGTCTCCTCAATAGTTATACGCTCCATTTCATTTATGAACTTTGCATAGCGTAACTTTCGAGTTTTCCATTTTGTTACTAAGTTATTAGCCATTCTTTTCCATCTTTTAAATGGTATCATTTCTGGAAAAGTTGTGGGGTCAAAGTCCACCGTCTTAGAACGTATCATGTCTATTGTAGACAAAACCTTATGTCTTAGATGTTCAAAGTCTACTTCATTTTGTTCACGTTCCTTTTCTAAGAGTTCTTTTTCCTTTTCTCTACGTTCTATAAAAGCCTTTCCTCTTTCATAAGAGTCTCTTTCTTCCTCAGAAGAAAATTCTTTAACTGGCTTCTTAAACCATTCTCCCAATTCTTTTGGAGTAGGGATGCCCTCCCATGGTGTTGCCACCACTTCATAAGCCTTTTGTGAATCTTCAACCATAAAGCCATTCTCTAAAGAGCAAGATATGCGATAACCTCTAAATATGATTTTGTCTTTTTTAAGGGGACAATCCTCTCCGGGGAATTTATCCTTTAGGTATCTCTGATAAACTGTCATAGGGAACTTCATTGTTGGAATGTCCTCCACATTCAATGTAGATAAATCCTTAGAGATACGCTTCAATGTTTTCTTTATAGTATCCACTTTATAAGTAACACCCTCCTTAACGGTATATTCATTTCCATCAGCACTATGATACACTCTTAAAGGTTGTTTGTCGATTACTCTTACCGCTGGCTTTTCAGAAGCAACTGCTTTTGTAAGACCCAAAACATCTTTTACATAAACTTTTAAGTCTTCTTGGTTATGTTCGTTAAGCAGCGCAATAACTTCTAGTTTACCACCCTGTTTTTCTACAAGAGAAGTTATACTTGATAATTCCTTTTCTTTATTGGGGTTATTTGTAAATTTTGTCTTATACCCTTTAAGGGTGCTAATAAATTTTTTGGTTTGCATAGTCTTTAGTTCTTAGTGTTCATAAATTCTTTTAATACTCTCATGTCATTAAGGGGAAGTCCCATTTTCTTAGCTAATGTTTTATACTCTTCCATGTGTTCAATGAAAGGACTCTTCATATAAAGCTCTGCCCATTTTTGAACATCAGCTTCAATAGGTTTTGTACCATAAAGAGTCTTGTATTTAATATAGCCCTTAACCTCTTTAATGTATCCTTTATTAGAAAGGTATTTCATTATGCGTTCAACCTTACGCCAAGTGCTACGTTTGAAATACGAGGGGTTCTCAAACCCCATTCGTATTAAGTTCTTTACTTCATGTAATTCCATTATTTTATTCTCCTTTTAATTGTTTTATACTGTCCTTTAATATACTTGCAAAAGTAACTTCCTTTTGATGCAGCCTTTTTAAGACGTGCTACCTTTTGTTTTGTTACTCCATAATAGTAATACCAAGTATTTCCTATTTCAACTCGTAGCCTTTGGGACTCCTCATTATATTGGAGTCCCCCGATGAAGCTACTTCTTACGTTAATTACCTCTATCATTTTACCATGTTTTTAAGTTCAGCCTTTATGCGTTTTGCATCTTCTCCTCTCCAAGTACTTGCATTAGATAAGAAATATAATACTATGCTTTCAGCAGAGTCCATATAGTATGCAGCATGTTTATCAGAGCTATCAATAGCAAGCATTGCATCTACATAAGGTTTAGCGTACACTGACAAAGTCTTCCAAGTACTTTTAATTTCCATTGCGATTTCTCTAAAGGTTCTCATAATTCATTTTCTTTAATTAAACATGTTTTTAATTCGTACTACAAAGATAGTTATAATTATTGTAATAACCAAATATATAGCAAATATTTAAGTTATTTTAATAGTAGTAACTTTATTAGTTAAAAATAGTTATTTTAATAGCAATAATTCATTTTAGTATAAAATACTCTATCATAGAGTGTACCAAGATGTAATGGGTCTTTGTCTGTTTGCAACTTCCTGCATAAGGGTTTGGAATATCCAAAACAAGTCGGTTATATAACTCTGGAATGTTCTCCTTGATTTTCTTAACAAGTCTCCTATATGAACACTTCCTTGCTCCTTTCATAAGTTGTTTCCACTTATCAAAAGTAACATCCTCACAACAACATTCATACCTCATAATTATAACTCCTTATAAAGTGTAACATATTCATTGTCTGAAAATATAGGTTTATATCCACTACGCTGATACCAATCAAGCATAAAAGAACCTTTCTTAGCAGCTAATGATACTACGTTTGCACCAAGTCTACAAGCCTCATTTTCCGCTTCTTTCAATAGCATCTTCCCGTAACCTTTTCTTCGATGTTTTTCTCCTACACTTAGCCTATACATCACAGCACATGACCTTATCTCATCAAGAGAAACGGAACAAATGCCCTCTCCACCAATTGTCATTATCATCGTGCCAGTTTCTTCGTGGTGGTATATAAATCTTTTCATTTGTCACTTCCTTTACTTTTCATATAACATTATTTTAATCCTATTGTGATAATCCTTTTCCACAAATAGCTTTGCATCATTCAGCGATTTGAAATCCATAGATATTTTCTCATCAGAAAAGAATACTACATACGCTCCATAATAATGGTAGTATCTAATAGAGTATTTTCCAAAGGGGGCTTTGGTCATACATTCCTCAAAATCCTCTAATTCGGCTAAGTCATCAATCCACTTCAACTCTGGGAGGTCTTGCATAATACTTGCACGCCCTGCGTTGAAAGCGGCTTCAATATCCTCTTCTGAGAAAACCTTATTGTTAGAAAATGATATTTCATTTCCACTTAGTCTACCTTGCAATCGTGTAGCAGCATATTCCCTTGCTAAATTTTTCTTTTCCATAGCACAAACTACTTAAAGCCATTTTTACTTAGAAAGTCGTCAACAATTTTTGCAGGGTCTTCATTTGATTTATCAGCGTCGTCAAATGCTCTCTTCATACACTTTAAAGCAGCCAACTGTACAGCCTTATCAAATAACTGTGTAAACTCCTCATTAGAAGCCAGTGCCTCTGATAACATGTCAACAATGTTACCACCTTTTCCAATAGTTAAACCTACTATACTCGCATCGTCCCCTTCTCTACTTCCAGTAAGTAAAATAGCATAGCGATTTTCTTTGTCCTCACAACCCCAAGATTGTAACTGCTCAATAATTTCTTCAACTTTCATTGTCCTTAAATTTAATTCATTAATACTTATATTTCAATATACATTGAGTCTAACTTTTTAGAGGGTTTAAGCTCCGTTAAAACCTCTTCTACTATGAAAGGTATATCATAACCCGTTTCTCCCATAGGTATTCCTCTAACAACCCCACTATAAGGGCTACCAATATACCACCTATAAGGAACTTCCATAAATCCTACGATAGTAGAAAGGTTGTCTCTTCTAACATGAATGTAATCTATCGTGTCATTATCTTTCATTCGATAACCAACAACATAGACTTTGCATCCTACTTTTTTAAGTTGCTCCGCAAATTCGAGGAGCTTGTTATGATTATTTACCATGCGTTTTGCGTATGCACTTAACTGTTGTCCCATAATTTAGAAATGATAATTTATTATTGTTATAATTTTGAATGTGTCCCCAACTTTACACTGTGATACTTCTTCCATAAGCCACTTAATGATAGGTACTCCTCGTGAGAAATATCCTGAGTATATACAGAAGTCATTATCATTGTTCTTGAGTTTTCTCATAGCCTTATACCACTCAATTCCTCCAAGCATTTTTGGGGTAATTAGATTAAATGTTAGCTTAACCTCATCAAGAAATGTCTCCAAATATTCGTCCAAAGGTTTTACTAATGTAAGAGTATTTCCCTCTCTTGTAAAACAACCCTCTGGTAAAGCTCTGTCTAAGGAAAGCAAATCTTCCTCCCATGTTACAGTGTCACTAAACCAATCACATTCTTCTCGTATCTGACAAGGGTCACAAATGTATAACTCCTCTACTGGAAGACTTACACTTTTCTCAATCTGAAATAATCTACTATGCATATCCTTATGTGGTTTGAAATATTACTTTTCCTTTATCCGTTCTCATTTGGAATACAATTCCTAATCCTCTACACCACTCAGAAGCACTTTGTAATGTCTCCTTCATTTCTTCCGTATCAGGCATAACTGTTGCATACATTAAATTGCTAACACAACAACCCCTACGTATATCGAAAGCTCTAAATACCTTAGACCCTTTCACCTTAGCATACAAATAACAACTTACCATATTACTCTATTTAATCTCATTATTACTCCGTCCCACCATTCAAAAAAGCGAAACATAATCACTAACACTAAAGCTATTGTTACCGCCCAACAAAGTATAGTCCAAATAGTTCTATAAGGTTGAACAAGTCTATAGCCATTAATTTTGCCATTGTAAAAATCAAATATTCTTTTCATACTATTACTTATTTAATCTATTCTCTTCATATATTGCCCATAGGTCTCCATCAATGTAACTCTTTTTGCAGACACCCGGTGTATTATTTAACTTCTCCGATACATACTCACACACTTCTCTAACCTCAGCATTGTACTCTCTTTTAGTAGTAGGTGCTTCATGTTTCATAAGTAAGTGCATCTTCTCATTAGCATACATGTTAGCTCTCATAGTTCTAAAGTCTTTTGGTGTAAACTTACGTCCAACATATCTCTTAATAAATTTAGTAAGTTCATAAGCCGTAATCTCTAAAAACGTTTCTCCGTCTGACACAGTAGAAAGAACCTCCTTTATTTGTTTAGCAAGCGTTCCTCCAATACAAAAACTATTCTCCACAGATTTTTTACCCAAGAAGTTCACATAAGCCTTACCCCTTTGTACTTGTATATGATTAGGTAAAAGGGTTGTAAGTCCATAGGTTTTTACAAACTCTGGTTTTTTCTTAGAGTTGGGGTGTGGGTTTGTCATATACCCTTCCGAACTACTTTCGTTACCAATTCTAATTCCAGTGTGCATCATCATTTTACAAGCAAGTGCGCAGCGTGCTGTATCAGTTACATAGTTTCCTCGTTCAATCATTCCATCAAACTTTTTATTGAGTTCCTCGAACTTTGCAGCTAACTTAACCGCACGTTTTTGCTTATCATCAAACCCTGCATTAACTGACTTTGCGAACACATAGTCCACTCCATATATACTAATTGTAGTCATTTCTTTATATATTTAGCATTACACCATTTCTTAGCTGCTTCAACAACCTCACTAACACGAGTAGAATATACCAAGTCTTCATTTTCTGTACCAAATGAATAGTCATTTGTCTCCATATTAACTGTAAGGTATCTAATCATAGGATATTCACTGTCTAACACATAGCGTTCTACTTCAAACTCACTACCATTCCAGTGACCACTTACACCTAACCTACGCATTTTGTTATAAAGAATAGAAACTTTATGACAATACCTTTTCTCATACGAAGAGAGTTCCTCGATAGGAGTACCTCCAGTAATGTAGCTTGGGTCAAAGGGTTCTAATAAAGAACCAACCTCTTTTAAATCTTTTGTTGTTCTCATAACTATATTGTTTTATGTAATTCGTACTACAAAGATAGTTATAATTATTGTAATAACCAAATATATAGCAAATATTTAAGTTATTTTAATAGTAGTAACTTTATTAGTTAAAAATAGTTATTTTAATAGCAATAACTTAATGGTGCAGCACACCTACCTTGTGGAAGACCCCAGACCATAACATTATAAATATTATACAACTAATAAGTATTATATAATATATAAATATATTGGCTTGACCCTATGCCTTTGCTATGAAACTTTTCCTATACCAATGCAGCGTTTTATATCATATAATAGCAACTTAAATATACACATTTTTACGCAGACTTCCAAGCAGCACATTACCACCCCACCATTGGAAGTGTATTTTTATATGAAATTCCAAATCACCACTTTTCCACAGGATATGCCCAGATTCTACACACCTAATTCCAATAATAGTCGACTACCCACAGCCTATTCCATTCTACACACCACTTAATGGGGGGTCTATCAGTTATTACAATAACACTAACTAAACACTGTTCTAATTCTTAGCTCCTTATATATGTCTACTACCCCTTCCATACACCACACAAAATTCCATTTAAGGGGGGGGCTAATTTCAGCAAACGCTCCATTGGTATTACTCTATACTAAGTATTAAAGTTTCCATTGCGCCCAAAAATTAAAATTCCCTCCCAAGGAAACCTTACCCATGATACCCTTATGACCTTTTTATTAGTTTACCTCTCCATTATTTATAACTAAAACGCCTCACCGCAAATTTTTCTTGCGTAATATTACTCTTTACCCGTTCCTATAAGTATAAAACACCATTATTACCTACATATTTATAATTAGAACCTAATTTTCGCAAATAAATTCCCTCCGTGTGGTATAAATTACATGATAAAGTTATTCTCTCTAATAAAAATTACTCTAACCCGCATAAAAATTAAATTAGCTCACTAATTATACCTACAAGGACAATAATTCCCGCAGAAAATATCTCCCCAGTAGTAAATATTGTTAGTAATTCTTCTAAATAAACTTATATTATACACCTATATAATATATGTACACTAAAAACGCCACAATAAAATTAGAATAATAACCTACACATATAGAACATTTCTATAATATAAGAGTAAATTACACCTAATCTACAACTAATTAGTATCTAATTCCGTAAAAATAACTACAAAATTCTTGTAGCAAGTAAATAATTAAGCTAATCTATTAAATAACTGAGTAAGCTATTAAGTAATTAGATAAAAACGGCTAATTTATTCCTACTAAATTAAAATTCCCACCTAATTAGACTAAAATAATAGCTAATTCCTACAGAAAATTAGAGCTAATTCTTATATAATATAACAGTAAATAACTCCAAAAGTACAGTGAATTAACTCCTAAAATTAAAAACGGCTCCCTAAAAATTAATTTACACAGAAACTCCTACAACTAAATACGAAAATTCCCGTATAAAATTACATTAGAAAACCTTATTAGAAAAATTACCCGTAAAATTCCGTAGAAAATACCAGTAATTATTCCAAACATAAGTAATTATTCTTATCTAATTAGAAAATTAGAAACTAAATTAGAAAAGTAAACGCTAATTAGAATATTAATTAGAAATAACCCAAAGCTAATTAGAAATAAGTAGAGTTATCTATAAATAAAACGCAAAATAAAACGCAAATCTAATTAGAATAAGCGCAAATTAATTCCGTAGAAAGTTATAACTAAATTATTCCACGTAAATAACACATATTATTACCTAAATAAAATTACTAATAGTAATTCTACACGTAAAATAAACTCCGTAACAAATAAGAAATAAAAACGCACACAGAAATTCTAATAATTCCACAAAGTAAAATAAATTCCGTAATTAAATACTAAATTAATTTCCGCAGAAAAGTTCTACACGCAGAAATAAATCTTTCTAATTAGAATATCTACGCAGAAAATTACCTACCCGTAGCTAATCTATCTACAAAATCTATTCTTAAATAGCTATTACCCTTAGCTACATGTAAGGTTGAACACATATCTCATAAGTTTTACATAGCTAATACACTATTTTATTACACCCATACATATATTATGTTACTATATAAGTTATTTATTATACATTACATCATATTTGACCCGCAATCCCGCAAAATTTTTATGTATCTACGTCACTATTATTACCTATATAAATACATAACCGCCTTTTTACCCCATTTCGTAGAGGTTAAACATAGTATCCTGTTGTAAGATTTTATTACGCAATCCTTTTCTACATGGGTATTGTATGAATATTCTAACTTCTTATTAAAAACTAAGCGTATTTCCGCGCAATTTTTACCCCTCTACGAATAGAAAAATTAGGTTTATTATATCTGACCTATAAAATAGACAAAAAATAGGAGCTATCCTCACGGACAACTCCTACCGAATTACAAAAACCTGAAATAGAATTAAATTACATGACAAAATAAATTTTACATGACATAGATATTAGCTCCTTTTTCCTGTAGAGAAAGTATTTCTTTTCTCGTTTCAGGGAAATCTTCTACATTTATGTGAATTAGTAGATAAGGGAACAAATCATTCTTTCTCATTTCTAAGTGAATGAAAGTCTCTCTTTCATCATCGGCGTTTTTTACTATTGTAGTAAAGCCAATTCTACTAATACTCACTTTTTTAGTGAGTTCCTCCTCTTCAATTTTCTTCGTAACACACAATTCAGCAAGTAACTTTTGTAATATTGCTTCTTGTGACTTAATAAGTTGTTTTATATCCATTTCTATTATACTATGTGGGTATAATAATTAACTAATCCTCTCTTGTTTCATTAAACTTCATCTTACTTTGGAGAAGTTCCTCTATATTGTAGCCTCTTCTAAAGAGTTCTGTGCAGCATACTATCATTACATCAGTTAGTTCTTCTGCTACACAAGAGATACCTTTTATATGTGGTGACTCTTCTCTATATGAAGCATCAATAACTTCTTGTACCTCTTCTTGTAACCCTTTTATAGTTTCCGCTTTTAAGTCTTCTCCACAAAGAGTACCATTTACTTTTCCTCTTTTCAAAGCGCAAGCATAAGCTCTATGACCAAATTCAATCAAATTCATATTGTAAAGGTAATAAATATACTACAAATTTCCAAATTATATTACGTTTGCTTCCTCATAGAGTGCAAGTTCCTCTTTTGTAGGGTTTCGACAATCATCTTTTGGATAAGCAGCAGCAGAGAACGACATAAATTCTGTAAAATTATAAATTTTATGGTCCTTAATGTAAGCCAACGAACCTGGAACAGCCTCATAATGCATCATCTCCATAGTTCCTGTTGAGTCTACACGGATTTCCTCCTTATCAACTTCAAAGATATGCTGTATAACTCCCGAGTTATATACTTTAATCATAATTCAATTAACGCCCAAAAGTAAAATTGTGATAACGTTCCTCTATCGAGAAGTTTTCCTCTCTGTACATTACCAATAGCTTGGTATTCAAATTCGGGCTTAAAAACCCTAAGCACCATATTTCTATGTCTATAATCAGTGAAATACTCACCGTCTTTTTTGTCTATTTTTCTCCTACATGCTATACTTAATATAACAATTGCTATAGCTTGAAGTATCATTATGCAGCAAACAACTATTACCATACTCTTATCTCCTTTACGTTGTTTGAGAAAACCTTTATACAAGTGTCTAATTCAGAAGAGTGCAAATCCAAAGGAGAACCAAGTGTTTTTATTATGCCTTCTAAGGCATTTATTATGTTCCCACAATAAGGGTTTTCTTCTGTGGTGTATGTTATAGCTGTTCCTAATAGTTCAGACATTCTATTAGAGAAGTCTCTATCCAATTTTTGCGCAAACATAAGTAATTCCCTTGCCAAAAAGCATTTTGCAATTAAAGCCTCTATATCTTTAGTAAGATGTATGCCTCTTTTTAAGAGTTGCTGTTGATATTGAAGCTGAAAAATATATAAGGAAAGCATAATCTCCTCATAAAATTTCTTAGACCTCCCTTGTATGTCATTATATAAAGAAGACTGCATCACTCTATAATTATCTCTCTGATAGGAAGCAACATTTTCCTTAATATTTCGACAATCTTTCTTAGTAGAAGACTTTTGCATTTCCACTAAAATTGCCACAATATCATTCACAACGTAAAACGAGCAATCTATCACAAAAAGAGGGTGATAAACTGACCTCATGCGTTCCTCAAAAGGTATTTTCTCTAAGACTAAGTTATTAGCCTCTTCTTCAGTAAGTCTTTTCATAATAGTTTAAATAAAATTCGTATTCCTCTTTTGTTGGGTATCTACACAAATTAATTCCCACTTGTGAATAAAGTTTTACCTCCGTTCCTTTGTAAATTATAGAACTTCCCTTTTCTACGGAGATAAAATCATCAACAAACAACAAAATAGCTTTCTCCAAGCGAAAAAGAACTATGTCTCTTCTCGCAGTTAATAAAAGCTCTGTAGCAACAATAACCCCTTCTGCAATTTTATCATCTTTCTCTACGTCATATAAAGACTGATGCCCAAAGGTTTTGTCTATGCTACAAGGAGCATCTTCTGGAAGTACCATATCAAAGTTTATCTAAGTATTTCATACATAGAGGTATAAAACTCTTTAGCTTTTGGGTGTCTTCTCTCGAATAAGTCATTCATAATCTTCGCAATCCAATATTTAATACTCCTATCAGAATGTAGATTATTAAACCCCCAATAAAAGAACCCTCTACAAATCACACTAAGAGACATTGTTTCTCCTTTTACTATATGTAAATCTATCCAAGATGTCTCATAATGAAACTCCTCCCGTAGGATAAGAAGTTCCCATGGTTGTATCATTTTCCATTAACCAAATTATAGAACTCACCCCTTACTGTGGGGACATTAAGGAATGCTCCTCCAAGTCTTGATGTTATAGTATCAGAGTTTATATCCTCTACACCTCTAAGTTTGACACAAAAATGTTCCGCCTTAATGAGTACAGCAACATTATCTGTTTCTAAAATATACTGCAATGTATGGAAAATTTGCTCCGTTAGTCTCTCTTGTACTTGTGGTCTTCGAGAGAAGAACTCCACAATACGATTTATCTTAGATAGACCAATAACTTTCTCATTAGGAATATATGCTACATAGGCTTCGCCAACGATAGGAACTAAATGATGCTCACAAAAAGAATGAACCTTAATTCCTCGTTCAAGAAGCATGCTATTATACTGCATTTTGTTACAAATGGTGGTTATCTTTGGAAAATGGGCGTAGTTGAGACCCCAAAAAACCTCATTAAGATACATTTTAGCAACTCTATTAGGTGTCTCTTTTAGAGAGTCATCTGATAAATCGAGGTTAAGTCCTACTGATAGAATTGTTTGTACCGCATTCTTAACAAGGTTCAAACGTTCCTGCTCATCACTACCATCTTTTACAATAGGGGTTTCTACTCCTAAAGAAACCAAATGTCTATGTATCTCTTTTCCGAGATTAAAGTTTGTTTTTACTTTATCTAAAGCCATATCATAATTTATTAAATTCCGATAATACATTGTCAGGTAATCCATCAGGAAATACCTTTGTTAAGAGTGAATGGACGTTTCGTAAAGAAACCTCCCTATCATTAAATCCACGTGTACATGAAAAAACGCTTGGAGTACTCTGACATTGTTGAAGAGTAAAAGCTATAGACATACTCTTGGTTACATCATAAAAGTGTACCATGTTGCCTTTTTCAACACCAGTAGTTCCCTCTTGTATTGTGTATTGTTGCCCTAATCTGTCATATACAAAGACAGAAGTTTTTATATTAACTATCATAAACACAAAGATAATAATAAAGTTTCAACCTCACAAATCACTAAATAATCCTCCGTCCACACAGAACGTAAGTTCTCGTCATAACCATTTAGGTAAAATCCATTCTGATTAGGGTTTGAAAGAGGAGAAACCCTAAAATTTCGGTGTGGTAGAGAACGTAAGTCTTTCTCTTGAAGATTAAGAGAATCTATAAACCTTGGCTCTGTACTTTCTTCACCAATGTCTCTTATTATATAAGGACCTGTACCATAAGAAGTCCTTACCACCTGACCAACATGCAACATTTATGTCTTAATTTTAAATCTCTTTTGATAAATTGCTTTTATTGCTTTTGCGGCTAATTTTGCTTCTCCTATATCTTCTGGTAAATAATAGTTACCCACTTTAAATCTATCATTATCATAGAAGTCATAAAAGTCTATTATTGATATAACTTCTCCTCTATGGTCTATGTATGAATATCTTTTACCCCTAGAAGCTCTCTCCCTAACCTTCTCCATTGTTTTAGTTTCAACATTCCAATGTAAGCCTTTTGTTTCTAACGCAGTGAAGAACTTTTGTTTTTCTTCTTCCGTAGCGTGGCGAAAATGGTCAGTAAACCAATCAGAATTTGGGTCATTTGTGCTATTAAAATAGCTATTAAATACATGTTTATCTCTCTGCTATAATTTGCAAAGATAACAACTCGTTTGTGGTTTCTTGAATGCAAAATATCTCCGTCCTTAAACTCGTTTTGTTTATCACCCTCGATAATAATTTGATTATCTTCGATAGTTGCTTTGCAACCATTGGGAATGGTGATTGTATCACCTGCTTGTAATTCTACTTTCATAGTCTACTTTGTTTTATCTATTTTTATTCTTTTTACGTTTCTTCCTCTTACTTGTGTAGGGGGTTGACCCTGCACGTGATTTACTCTTTTTATTAGGTAGATAGCAATCTATCATTTCCGCATGGTTTAAACTCACGGGAATGACATATTCTCTTATTAATTCACCCATAATTCTTTTCTTAATTATTTGATAATACACATAAAATTAATACGTATAAAACCATTATAATAAACAAAATCATTGGCACTCAATTTTAATAAACTATCGACACATACCTAAGAACACTAAGAGGTCTTTCAAAGCATAAAGGCCCTAAAGGTACAATGTATTTGCGTATGGTTATAGGGTAACCTTTTCTACGCAAAAATCTTGAAGCTATTTCTAATGGAGAATACTTAAAGTACTCCACTATGCCTCTGTGGTCACAATGAGAAAGGGTGATATGCCTACCCTTCTTGATGTCCTTTTTAATTCTTCGAATATAACTTATAGTTTCTATATGGTTCATATATTTAGTTTGTCTAATCATTTATGATTCCTATTTATAGTACTCTCACGCCCTGCGTTAAAGGCATTCTTAATATCCTCTGTGGTAAATACCGTCTTGCCTTCAAAAGAAGAGCCTGCGCCTAAGTCTAAAAAGGCTGTAAATCTTTTCTGCTTCATAGTCCTTCAATTTCAAATTCCGTTTTAGGAACTCTACCTGTCATCTCTAAATGATAAGGTTTTAAGGTAGGAAAGAACTTTCCATACTCCTTATAAAGTCTACCTTGTTCATTAAGTGAAATATACACAAAAGTATCTTTCCCATTTAACACATTGTTCTTTGTTAGATAAACTTTACCTGTTTTTGATAAGTTATTTCCATTAACTGTGGGTTGATAATACAACCCTGTTGGTTTGTGTTTAATTCTATATGGTGTCATAATTAACTATCTATTAGTTCAACTATTTCATCTAATGTTAGCTCCGAAAACAGACCAATAAACACCTCCTGTACCACAGAGGAATCCGAAGCCATAATGCGTGCTATATTGTGGTACTTTCTGTTAGTATCTTTACTCATTTTCTAACCACTCCATCTTTACAAAAGAAACATGTGTACCACTTCTCACCAATATTTTCGCCATTATGCCATATAGGTGCATAATATCCACCACGTCCATAGCAATGTGGGCATACAAATCTTCTACTCATAATCTCGTACTGTTATAGCTGATGGAAACCTTGGGATACCCTCATCAGATAAACCCTGATATTGTACGGTAACCATTTTGCCAATTAGTTTATCTTGATTATCAAAATACTCCTTGCGTAATTCTCGTGTTCCTTGTGGTTTAACACTAAACCAACCTCCTTTGCATTTACAGACAAATATTGCTGTTCCTGCATCACGACCTGACGCTTCAACCACATTGATAATCTCAAATTCTGCGTCATCAAATACTTTCAGCTTGATAAGATTACTTGAACGAAATCCTTTTTCATAAGTGCCTTTAAGGTTGCGTATAATAACACCCTCATATCCTTGTGAGATACATTTTTCATGATAGTCCCAAATTTCCTCCATTGAATGACAGAGTACACTTTCTGAAAGATACGCAGGAGAGTTTTTTACTTTAGGAAAATCCCTTTGCAAAGACTTCCAACGCTCTTCGTTAGTACCCTCCGTTGGTTTATCATATACAACATATCTAATAAGAGAAGTTATCTCCGATTGTTTTTTCACGGCAGAAATTATTTCCTGAAAGGAGAGTTCTCCATGATTATATAGTTCTCCATCTAAAGGGAGTAACTCCTTATGTTCCTCCGCCCATTTTTTAAGATGTGGTATATTGTAGGGTTTTCCTTTACGAGAAAATATCTGCACCTCTTTATCAAAGGTAATCAGACATCTAACGCCATCATATTTAGGTTGTACGATACAAGGAAAAGTTACTTTCTTCTCATTAAAAGAAATAGCTAACATGGGTTTTATTTTACCCTCAGCGTCTGTATTAAAATACTCTGTTGGAATATTGGGGGTAAATCCTGCATCAAGTAATCTCTTATATAAAGATTTTGCTTGTAGATAAGCCTGTTCAACAAAAGAGGTTTCATTTGCTTTTCCAAGATTAACTCCACTACTAACAATGGTTTCATCTATTGTCTCTTTTCCTCCAATAGTTGACTGTTTAATAGTCTGTATAACTGCATGGTCTTTATTAAGTGCAACTAAGATTTTATATGTCCTAATATTACCATTTTTAGACCTTGCGTATAAAATAGGAAGAGGGAACTCTGGAAAGTCCATTCCCTTTGCTCCCTCCCCTATTAGTAAAGAAGTTAGATATAATTGCATATTATAATAATTTATACTATAAAGATAGTAACAATTATACAAATATCCAAATCATAAGAATACCTATAATAAATAGGGTTACCCCCAGAGAGAATGCTTCTTTGGCATTTAAGAATTGACACCATTTCCACTTTTCTCTCCATGTGGGGTACTCTGTATAATTTTGAAAACTATAAGCCTCTTGTTCAAAAGAGATATTATAGTACGCTTTCTTGAAGCTACGAGTAAAAATAACTCTTAAGAGCCACTCGAGTAAGTACAAGATGTAAAAAGGGAGATACCCTAATTCTCGCATCTGAAGAGTATGTATATACTCATGTTGAATAACCTCCTTAGAGAGTTTCCCTTGCTCCTTTCGAGCGAATAAAACCCCAAAAAGATTTATGCACCTAAACCCTTTAAAAGGAATTACTCTATTATAACAAATGAAGTTCTTTGTTGCCATACTCAAAGATTTCTTTTGCTTCCTTTTTAGCTTTCTTTCGGTACTCTTGAAATTCTTTCCACTCATTTTCATGCTCTTTCAAACCATCTTCGCTTAAGAAGTTGCAAATCAATGCTTCAACCTTTGATTGCGAATACTTCTCACGAATGAGCTTCTCTAGGACTTTGTCGTAACCCCATTCACCTGGCTCGAGTTGCAAGAACTCACAAGTAAAAACACCTTCTTTTTCCTCAATGAAAGCCGAGAATGATACTACAAGCAAGCCATATTGGCGTGAAGTCCAAACCCTTACTGGTTTTGTTGATTGTGTTATTTCCATATACTTTCTAATTAGAATTGACATACAGGAAGTGCCTGTATTCTAAAGTTATTACCATAGTTATAATTTATGTTAAAGCATTCAGCTATTTTTATAGTTGATGATTTTTGCTCAACACGAAGCGAACGCACACCAGTTACTCTTGCATAGTTTACACGTTGTGAAGAAGTCCAAAGCAAAGGTGTATTCTTCAACCCATTTGAGTTCACTGTAAGGTTCATCAAAGAGAAGGCACCATCTTTAATTGCTTGCGCAAATATTCCCCGTTCAGCTTTCAAGTATTCTTCTACGATATAGATAGCTTCACCAACTGAAGGCAAATACCACTTGTGCGCTTTAAAGGCTGCGTTGAGGCTTTCATTATGTCCCTTTAATCCCGGCTCAAAAGCATAGCAAAGAGAGAAAGCTGGGTAATAGTAAGCCGCTATACTATTATCTTCATCGTTATTATTTCGAGGGCGGTGTATATTCATAAGTGAAAGCAAGTTATTGTATTCGCTTCCAACGCTATTTGCAACTGGTATAGGCAAATTAATGCCACTATCTTGCAGAATAACATCACGATGCTTTATTGTAAGCAAAGTGTCTATTTTTCCTATGGGTAACTTTTCACCTGCTCGATGTTCTAAAGTATCAGATGCTAAAAGTGATAACCCATCATAACGTCGAGCTTCATCTTCTGAGTTAATCTGCTTCACACCCGGAATAAAATGTACATTGTAACTTGGTTTATCTGTAAGCTGAACATTTGTGAATGGGGCGTAATTTGCGTTTATACCTGCGATGTCTCTGATTTGCTCCAAAGACAATGCTCTTCTATCGTTTTTATCTTCTGAAATGTAATAGCAAATACCTACAACTGTTAAGTCCTTTCGTAGTTTATTTGAGAAACTTCCATCGCTATATACATAGTCTCCAAGAGATAATCCTCTCTCATAAAAACCTACTACTTCAGTGGCATTTAAAACTGTTCCATCAGTTAAGTAAGCGGTTACTTTTACCTGTGCTTCAGGCTTTGGTAAATCACTTTCATTACCTATACGTCTTACTTTCAAAATACCTTTATCTTCATCTATTGTAGCAAAGTTATTCTCTGAAATACTCCAACGCAAAGACTTGATGTTATTACCTCTCTCTGGGCGGACTTCTGCGTAAAGCTGAACATCTTTAGATGATGCGATGTAAAGCTCACCGCTGATGTATATATTTGTTACCGCAAACTTCTCATAAGAAATATAGAGCTTATTCGCTTCATCATCAATGTCACCCCAGGCTTTCACAAACGCACGCTTTTGTTCATAGGTTATCTTCACATTTGAAGTAAAGGTGATTTTACCTGTGACGCTTGCACCAACTTCTGCAAGTTTTGCGATGAACGCTACATCAGAGGTCGTAAAATCAACTCCTCCAAGGGTTACATTTGAAAGTGGTGCGCCTGCTTTGTATATCTTTTGAAGCAACTCCAATCCATTAATTTTAGGACAATTTGCGAACTCGTAAGTATCGATATTTGAAATGCCTGCAAGGTTTAAATTCTCTTCTTTGAGAGATGTTAAGCCTTTTAGCTTAAGCGTGGTAATACTCTCTGGAAGAACTAGCTTTGTAAGCGAACTATTCTCTGACATCACAACGCCTTTTATCGGTGTGCCTGAAAAGTCAACTTCTTGCAAAACACCACTTGAAAGGTTGATGAGGCTTCGAAGATTTACCACATTGCGAACGATTACTTTTTTAAGCATTCCACATTTCGAAAGGTCGAAAGACACACCTCTCTCATTGGTGTTTGGCTTTTCTTCAGAATAGTTCATAATTAGCTCCTCAAGTGATTTTAAAAGCGTCATATTTTGGTCAAATTTAAAATCACCTAAGCCCTCTAAACCATGATATATTACATCTCCACTTGCCTTTGTAGAATAAGTCTTTAAGTCCGTGATCATGTCTGCATCGTCAATATCAAATGTAGCATCTTGAGGATTGGTGAAGCCAAAAGGCAAAAGCCCATATTCACCTTTAATACTTCGCACCGTTGAGAAGTTATTTGCACCCCACTGTACACTTGCATACATAGGTGAATAATGCTTTATAGCTAAGCCTTTTCCAGTTTCGTACAAACGTAAGCGCAAGTTGTTTACAACACTTGAACCACAACAGTATTTGCTATCCAAATAGCGTGAACGCTTTGTTAAGAAGTATTCCATTAGCTTAAGTTTATCACCATAAGCCTTGGTGAAATGCCCTGTATTTGCATAACCCATTGCATCTGCATTGTAAAGGTTTTCACACCATTTCTTCCAATAGTCTTGGTAGCGTTTAAACATGTAGGTTGCGTTCAAACCTGCATCTCTCATAGCCTTATACATAGTAGCAATATCATCACTCCAACATTCGTGTATCAAGTCTATTAAGCCTGATAAACGACCATTAAAGACAGGCGAAAAGCCTGATGTAAGTTTGGGTTGCCAAGCGTTATTGTCGTTGTCAAAAACTTCACCCTGAATGGCTTCTGTTTCACCAGTTAATGGGTTAAACGCATCGTTCCATTCAGCCCAATACTTAAAGGCTAAAACACCCGAATTGTTGAACATACTTTGTGAGTCTGTATCACGTTCGAATAGACGTGCAGTTGCTTTTCGTACACTTCCATCCGTAATCAATTCTATATCGTCAAATGCAATACTCATATTCTTATCGAATGAATCCATTCCAATAATGAACTGATTAAAGATGAAGTAGAATATAGCATCTACCTTGTTCAAATACTCCTGGTGAGTGTTTACAAATCTAGCCTTGCGATATGCTGGAGTGTCTTTGGTGTAACGCACGCCATTATATGTAATGGCTGTTTCCAATGTGCGATACTCACCATGCTGCACCTTGTATCTTTCTGCTAAATGAGGATTGCACGAAACCACCCAGTTGTGAAACCTTTTAATCACTGCAATCTCTTTATTCGCTTCTGCGATATTGTCTGTTGCTGATTTTACTGCACCAAGCTTATTCTTTTTATTCACTGGTGATTTCTTAGGAACACGAGCATAGTATATAGGAGACTTGCTACTGGTTGCATTGCTTTGCACAACGCTACCACCATCAAGATAAGCATCTGTAATCTCACGATTAAAGAAGTTCACATTCTCATCTACCTCCCATATTTGCGCTTTCTTATAGTCCTTTGCAGGGAAGCCCATAAAACTTGCGCTATACTTATTATTTATCAAGTTATAGATAGATAAGAACACGGGTGATTTACTTCCTGATGAGCTAGTTTTGCGAAAGCCTATTTCTGGAAATCCGCTGAGGCTTTTTCTGAAAGTAACAGGCTTAGAGCTCTCTGCTTGCGCTCTTTGGAAAGCCGTATACAGGTCTGTGTTTGTCTTTGCAGTATTTAGTAATATCTCTTGAAAGAGATTCATTGCTAAAATATTGAAGATACCTTCAGAACTTGCAAAGTTCACTTTGTGTACTACTTCCTTTTCGCCTTGCTCGACGCCTGGTGTGATTGAATATGAAGTACTCTTTTCGTTAGAGTGTTCAGGGTCTAATGTGATTTCGACTGCGCTGCCATCTCCATTTTCGAAAATCTCCGCCCAGTTCTTGTATGGTGAAGGATAGCCGTTTGATGAAGTACCATCAGCATTAAATAAGTGAGCTCCAACTTTAAATGGTGCGCAGGCATTTCCATCTGTAGATTTGTTCCAGGTGGGATTCAAGAACTCTGTAGCGTTGATTGCTACATTTGGATTATTCTTATTATAAGGCAATTCATCGATGTTCCAAATAGCAATAGGAGTAGTTGGAAGTGCTTTCTTCACCTTATCAAATGAGATAATCTCATCTGGATTGTGAATGTCTCCAGAGGTATTCAAAATATCATTTCTTCTTGCAATTGAAATTTTACCAAAGCGCACGAAATTTCCACCATCGTACACATCTTCGATGTCTGGTGTGTCATATGCAAAGTTATCTAGCACCTGCTTAAAGTTAAGTGCTTTGTCGTAAATGCGAATAGAATAAAGCTTAACGTCTGCCTGCTCACTTCCAATGGTGAGTTCTTTCGCAACTCCTTGCTTCCAACTTGCACTGGTGTAGTCGAACATACGCACAATAACACCATTAATGTAAAGATAAGCGAGGTTCACATCTTTTTCTGTTACGCTGCCACCACCAAGATTGTTGCGTGTATGAGTTGTTGTACCATCTATTACAAAGCTTACTTTCACTCTTGAGCCTTCAGGGAAATAGGTTGTAACGCTATCTGTTGCGCACCCAAATTCTATTCTACCAGGATAAATCCTAAAACCTACACCTGCATGAAAGCATTGTGCAATAATTGCACTTTCGTTGCTACATACACCACTTTCAAGTTCAAGTTCAATCGTTCTACCTTGCTTATTACCATTTGCTCCAATGTCGGTTGCAAAAGGCAAAAAGTCTTTAAGCGTTACACTTTTACCTGCTTTTATGGTTAAGCCTTGACCATCTAAGAAGCCGTTATTTTCATCAAGAACGAAGTTCTCACTTCTTACTAATCGTGAAGTCTGAACGCCTTTATATATAGATGTTATGTTTTGCGCTGAAAGGTCGTTATTTGCTCGTCCTCTCATTGGTATATACACCTTGCATTCATCTGCTGCAACAATAGAGATACCGATTGTTTCGACTTCTATTCTGCGAGTAACTGAAAGCTGACCCACAGAAATAACCACATCGACGAAAGGCAAATATCTATTGTCATCAAGTGTAATATTAACGCTTTGTAAGCCTGAAGATTTATCAAGTTTTAGCGTTACTTCTTGCTCCAATAAGTCTAAAGTTTCACCATTGAATTTAAGTTGCACTTTTACCCTTGCTTTGCTACCTGCATCATCGTCTGGTAGATAGAAGAAATAAGGAATATTTACAACGCTAAACTGTTTTACTTTTCCGATAAATCCTTTACCAAGTGAAAGCGCAGCTTGACCATTTCCATTTTTTACACCCTTAATATAAGTTGTTGTGAGTGTTTGTGTTCTAAGCCCTAATTGAGTATTTTCTGCCCAGATACTAATATTATGCGCTCCAAGGCTATACTTTTCTAATTCGTCGATGATAAACTCACCGCTTGAATTATTGATACTCTTTGTATATGTGTCTGCTCGTTTGCCGTCTTCAACTCGACAATAAACAAGTGCCTCAACACCTCGTGAATTAACACGCAAAGACCATTTGCCAGATTGAATTACACTCTCATCATAAGAGTTATCGAAAGACAAAGCAATATTATAAGTCTTGATATTGAAAAGGAACTCTTTTCTTGCACCATGCGAATTTCTTACAACAATTTTTACTTTGTTGGTTTCCTCTTTCAAGTAATCGCTTAAATCAAACTCATAAATATTTGCTTGCGCAGTTCCACTTGCTTTTAGAACTTGTGTAAGCTGTGCAATTTCTACACCGTTAATTTCTACAGTTGCTTCACCATCTGCGGTGTCTTTTTCCGCTGGGTTATCACCCCAATAGCAATTGTAAGATAATGCAAGGGTGTTTCTTGAGCCTTGCGTCATTGCTGTTGCAGGATAACGTGTAATAACTGTACGAAGTGTATAGCTTTCTTCTGGTTTGTTTGAATAAAAGCTAAACTCTTTTAGAACTTTATCCGCATGCAAAGTCCTATCACCAAACCATTTTGTAAACGCTTCTTCATTTGCGAAAAAACGCATGGTTTGCAAACCACCTTCTCCACTTTCAATATTGAGATAGCCAAATTTATTATCTCCCAGAGTGGTTAAGGTCTCCTTGATAAATTCTTCAACTCGATTACCCGAATAACCCTCCCATGAGGTCTTTATATCGGGTATTTTTGTGTCCTTAATATTTGCCATATACTATTATTTTTTACTCTTCCAACTATCAGAGGGTAACCATGAATTTGACCCTATCCAGTAACCTGCTCCAAAACAACTTTTAATAAGTTGCCAAACAAGTTGTCCTCCGTGATATACTTTCGTAATTACTTTACTCCCGAAGTATATACCCTCTACTTTTGTATTTCTTATTCTAAACATTACTCCTCAGTAGTAAAATAAAACCTATCCTGTTCTATATTTCCAGAAGATACCAATGCAGCATATTCACCTTCTGCTAATACTCTCGTTTTAATACTTTCAAAACCCTCAATAGTATCTCTTAGAGTGTCAACGCTACTTTGCTCCGCAAAATTAGGCATTTCAATAACCTTGTACTCTCCTGCGTTAACAAGAAGCAATGACCCTTTATTAACCTTGATAGCTTTTCCATTAATTTGAACATTTGGGTACTCACCACCTTCCATAAGAATGTAAAACCCTTTAACATTATGTTCTTCTATAGAGTTTCTCTTTTCAAGGCTTCCAAAGAATTTATACCCCTCATCAATTAAAGATTTTAAGTGTACTCCTTGTGATGCCGACAACACTTTGGTAGCATCATCTGTTTCAACATTATCAGCTATTTGTGGAAAAACATATCTAATGATTTTACACTCATGTCCTGTATTATAAACAATTCCTTTTGGGGAAATAAAAAGAGTATCTACTGGAACATCACTCTGCTCATTCACATAAGAGCTATCATTCACATAATATAGCTTATCATTGTGAAGATACATAAAACGATAGTTTCTTTCGTTAAATAAAATCTTAGCGGAAGAAACATCCGTAGGTTCTCCATTCTCTATATCGCCCGTAGGCATAATAAAGTCGTCAAAATAAAGAGTAGAAAATCTCTTATTGAGTTTAACCCAATATTGGTCATTCTCCCATGTGGAATTATCTACACCAATAAATTGCTCAACAACTTGCCCCTTTAAGGTATTGTAAGTAATAAGCATTCCTACTTTTCTATATTCCTGAGGGATAGCCCTTCGAGCTGTGTTACTCTCATAACTTCCTGCCACAAGTGGAGAGAATGTATCCACATTAATAATAGAAGTTGTCTTAGTTGAAAACGCTGCACTAAGTACTTGCTCCTCATTAGTACTTGCATTATTAACTACATTCTCCTTGCGAAAAACCTTTTCGGATAAGAACTTTTGTGACAACCCAACAGTGGAACTATCACCCCATACCTCTCTAAATGAAACGGTTAAAGAGAGAGAAGAGTATCTCCATTCATCAGTACCTGCTGGTTTATAAAGAATAAACAACGTAGCCCCAGAAGGCTTAGGGACTGTAACATGTAAGTTCTTAAACTCTCCATAAAGAGAAGTTAAAACTAAACCCCCTTGTTCTGTGGAAAACTTAGAAGTATAATCTAATGAGACAGCGACATCTATAAGACCATTAGAGGCTGACACATACGAGTATATTTCTCTTACTTTCCCATCAGTGTACTCTTTCCCTTGTCTAATGAGTTCAGTATATTTTTTAGACAACTCTTCATCAGAAAGAGAAACAACCCTTTCTTGGAGAGACTTTATGTTCCTCCATAATTCGGTGTTACCTTCTGCTCCTGTAATGAGTGCGGAGAGCATCCCATTTATCTTGGCTCTAACAGAAGACCCACTTTCTCCATTATTTATTTGTTGATATATCATAACCTGTATAAACTAAAAATGGTGACCTCCACACATAGTAGAAGTCACCAAGTCAAACAATAAATTTAAGCACCTATTTTTGTCCAGTCGGCACCCTTCTTTTGTTTATCTGTTCGGATGTAGAACTTCTTTGCTTCTAAGTCCGTATATTGAGAACCTACGGGGAAATTTCTAACATCCTTTGCCAATGCGTTATCATCAGCAGGAGCACCCTTACCCGTAGCAACTGCATACATGCGAGAGCTATCTGTTGGGTTAAGGATAACTAATTCATTAATTTTTGCCATCTTTGTTTTGCTATTAAGTTACATGAAGTTGTCCGCAACAAAGATAACTATTTATTTCTTAATTACAACTCTTTTGGGATAAAAAGTTTACCAAACTCCTCCTTATCCTTACTATCATCGTATAAACACATCATCTTATGGGTCTGCATATTTAAGTATGTAGGTATTCCATCAGTCTGTATTTTTCGTAGAAGCCAATCATAAGTTATTTTTGACCCCCAAAAAGTACCAACAGCAAGATGAAAACCTTGTACTAAAAGGTCTCGATAAGATTTGTACCACTTTACAAAGTCCTCATAGTCTCTCTTATCATAGATAACGAATTTCAAAAAGTCACCATGCCTCATACTAAAGAAATTACCTTCAAGCATGCTACGCTTGTAGTTTGTAGAAGTACTCTTGAAATCGACAACAAAAGAAACGCCCTCCATTTGAAAGGGTTTAATATCCCTTGTTCCATTAGTTTCAATAACAACGTTAAACCCATGATTAACAAGAAGACGCAGCAAAGGTTTTACCTCTTGGCAGAGTGGTTCTCCTCCTGTTAAACAGACAATGTTATTACCGTAATGGTTACACTGCTTTAAAATATCTTCTTCTTGTAACTTTTTACCACTATCAACTACAAGAGCCTCTGGGGTATCACAAAGAGTTCCAAGTGTCTTATAGTAACAACGAATGTTGCACCCTGCAAGTCTAACAAAAGTACATGGCGCACCAATTCCAAATTTATTAACTTCACCCATAAATGCTGGGTAAATTGTATTTACATATAACATAATTAAGCGATATTTAAAAACTCTTCTTTCGTTAAAAGAGGTCTAAACTGTTTTAATCTATTGGGGTAGGTTTTACAAAAATAGCATATAGCTGTTACAACATAATGCCTACGCTCCTTATCTCCTTTTAGTAGAGAGACTAACTTATTTAGTCTCTCCTCAACAGTTAAAGAGAGGTACTCCATAACCTTTGGTAACAAGCGGTGAAAAGAGAAAGCTCCTCTGACTGCTGAAAAGTATGCTTCCAATTTATAGAAGTAATACATTTCTGATAATAAAACTAAACCAAGAGACCCTCCAAGATAATGTGCATTCTCACAGGTATCCTGTATTCGGGTTCTCATTAATTGAACAGAATTATCCAAAGAGGTAATTCCTGCTGTTGATGAAAATTTAAATTCTATGTGGTAACCTACTAATGATGTAAGCAACCCACGAGTACTATCATTCATGTTTCTTTATTTTTATTGGTTCTTTTATTTCTTCATATTCTGGGACTTCCACTGTTGTGGTAGATTTTTCGGGAAGTGCTTTTTCCTCTTTGGAAGCTCCTCCAAATAACTTAGCAAGTATTCCTCCTCCCTCACGAACCGCTCCAGTAGCCTCTACATTTATAGACACTCTATCTCTACCCATATCAATCTTAGAAGCAACAAGACTATGAAGTCTATCCATTTCAGATGATAGACCAACATCTGGAACACCTCCATCAATTTTTTCAAATACAGAAGACCTCTTTACTCTCTCATATTGAGTATTAATGAGGAAGTCCATAAACTCGATAGGACTCTGAGGCTTATCGGTATCCCATTTTATACCACAGGAATAACCCTTCTTATATAAAGGGCATTTGTCATACATATAACAGCTATCACAGTTAATTCCTATGCCTACCACCTCTTCAATAGAAATTGTCTCTCGTGATTGAACAATGAACTTATCAAATTCTTCTGACCATAAGTCCAGAGGAACAAGAGAAATTCTATCTAAGTAATAGTCCCGACACTCTTCTACGTCAGACTCTGTCTTTCTACATGTGAGACACGTTGGATAGCCGCCTTTTTCAAAGAATGGGCATACGCATTTTTTCAAGTCCTCAGCATCTTCTGAGGTCTTTATCTTGTCGATTCTTTTTTGAATACTCTCTTTCATATTATAATTTTAATACAAATATAATGAAATTACAGAAACTATCCAAATCACTTAATATAAGTAGACACCACCTTATTATGTAGTTTCAGATTAGCCGCCTTTAGGTACTCCTTACGAAATCCAAGCCACCCAAGAAGGTTCATTTTATTAATGTTCTTGCGTTCTTCTTTCTTAGTAACTTTTTCAAATTCTACCCCTGCTTTTTCGTACTTAATTCGATGTGCCTTTCTCAAATACTTATGTTTATAGTCGAGAGTGCGAAAGTTCTTTCCGTCATAGTCATAAGTAGTACCAAAACGAACTCCACCAAGCCAAGTCACAGAATCCGCACTAAAAAATGGATAATGTTTAAGTAACCCTAACTCTGTCCAAGCAAAACCATGTACCCGAACATTATAGAGTTTTGCAATTTGATAAAACCTTGTTGCATATTGCTTATGTCTTTGGTTAATTCCAACGTACTGGTATTTTGAGCAATACTCTCTAAAATGGTTAAAGGCATGAGGGTCTGTGTCATCTTCGTGGGCAACATACACAATATTAATTCCCTCTTTTTCGAGAGGTTCAAAGTATTTCTTATTCCACTTTCTAACAACCTCTCTTCCAACAAGGCGGTCAATATCTAAATTAGCAGCAGAAAAGATGTATTCTTTATGCGCACGTAGCCAAGCAGTGTATTCTTCGAGATAAGGAATCCAAAACTCTTCCGTAGAAGAAGCCTCATACTCTGGAGAACCTTCATGAAATTTTCCCATAAAAGAAAACGCTCCAGAGTCTGTCATAAAAATGCCTCCTTCTTTGTGAAAGATAGGAAGCATCTTATCAAAATAATCGAGACTTTTCTTAATATAGAAATAAGATACAAGGGTTTCTCTTATTCCAAAGTCATACAGTTGTTGAAAATCTCCAGCAGAAGACGCAGAGAAAAAGAGTACCGCCTTATTCTTATTACTATTATATGTCTTAATATCAGATGTTCTCATTATATCATATATCCAAGTAGTAATTCGGCTTCTTTGCGGAACACATCAAGGTCTATATTACCCTCAGCGGCTTTCAAATACTCATGAATAAAATGTACCCCTGCCACACGTGGGTCTTCATCAAAAAGATTTGGATTGAACATTCCATTAGTAGCAAGTGCTATCGCTTTAGAAACACATGATTTACATTTCCCACAACCCTTCTTACTATGTCCGTCATAACAAGTCCTAAGTGTTGGAATATGAGAAACATCACAACCTTGATTAATTGCCTCCTTAATAAGTTCACCCTTGGTTAAATCTCTGTAAGGAGTAAGAATATGAGGTCTAACATCGTCCCATGTTTCTGGGGTGTCCCTGTAATAATAATAGTTCTGTACAAATGACAAAAGCGAGCCAAGTACATCAGGCTGTTTGTCATAATGTAAGTCATAATATGTGACACCTATGTAGACATCTTGTGCATATTCAAGTGCTCTTAGAATATAAAAAATATTCCTCATAGGAACAATAGAATTTGATTGCTCTAAACTCTTAAAGTTTAAAGTATCATCAATAATAACTTTATGCTCCTTAAGAAGACCATTCTTAATAAAAGAGTTAAGTTGTTCTGTTTCAAGAGCCTCATAGCGTGCGCCTGACTGAAAGAAAAGGAGTTTCTCAGGTTTTAATAATAACCTGTATAACTCGGAGTCCAATCCTGTAGAGTACAATAGTGCATTTGACATATTACATTTTTCTATTAATTGTTATAAACAAGAATAGGTCCTCTAATGAGGACCTACTCAAAAAATTTACCCTTAGTAAGTGATTAACTGTTACCACCCTTACCACCGCCGGGATTTGGCTTTGGTTTAGGTCCTGGCTTTGGTCTTGGTTTTGGTTTTGGTTTTACTGTGGGCTTAACACGAGTTCTTGCCATAATTGTAAAATATTAAATATTTGACAGTATTATTTTATATAGCGATTAGCCTTAATAACCGCTTTGCCTACAAATTTACAAAAATAACTTATACCTCCAAAAATAATTCTAAGAAATTTATAAACTCCTAAAGATTATTTTTAATTCAATAGAGGTTATACCGTTATCTGAAACTTCTTGAAAAGAGGGGTGTACATCTACAACAAGACCTTTCTTTACAAAGAACTTATTACTAATAATAATAGCCTTTATAGCCTGATTTAGAGACCCTGCCCCAATTACACGCAAAAAAAGTTCCTCTGTGGGAGCATTATTATGCGCAGAATAGAGACTCCCTGCTAATTTATTCGCATCTGTAGAAGTTTTGCACCTTAAAATACGTTTGTTCACTTCCATTTTTCCAAAATTTTTGCAGAGTTTTCTTTGAACCCTACAAAGATAGTAAAAGTTCTCTGAATGCACTCATCTCTATTGAGTTTATTTTTAATAAAATTTGGTTATACACTCTTTCTGCAACATTAGCCATCATAACAGGAGGAACAGACATTCCCATGAAGTAGTATGGGTTTCTCCCCATAAAATCAAAATCCATAGGAAAGCTGCTAATCTTTTTCCAATCATCTATGGATAAAAATTGTGGCACATCATACCTAACAACACAGTCCTTATGCGCCGTTAACGTAGGACAAATACCCTCCATATAAACTAAAGCCTGTGAAAAATATGAAGCCTTTTTAAACATCCTTTTGTGTGCATAGGAAAGATTGGCGTCGCCAAAAATTTTATTCTCCCATAGGGTGAGTATTTTTCCTTTTATATGCTCTCCCTCTCCAGAGACAAATTTACCATAATTAATTGTCTCTCCTGTAAAGGTCATATCAAAATTATTAGGAATAACTCCTAAGTCTTTCCTTACACAAATAAAGAATACTCTCTTTCTCTTTTGAGGAACTCCCATAGTAGAACTATCAAGTATATAATGCGTACAATGGTAGCCTGCATCATCAAAGGAAGAGTATATATCTTCCATATACTTTTTAGCTTTTCCCATTGTAAGCCCTACTACATTTTCTGCAATAGCAACTTTTGGGCGCAAATGCTTTGCCAAAGAAATAAAATCAAAGAAGAGAGTGTCTAATACTTGTTTAGTTTGTCCCTCACGAAATTTTTTCTCTACACCCCACGTTTTTTCCCTTAAACCAGCCGTAGAGAAAGGGGTACAAGGAGGAGAACCATCTAAAATGTCTAAATGGTATAACTCAGTAGGAAGTTCCATGTGAAGTAACTCTCTAATACTACAATTAAAAGAAAACTCTGGGTTATGGTTTTTATTGTAGACCTCAATGGCTTTCTTGTCGATTTCACAACAACCGACTACATCAAAACCTGCCAGCTTATAGCCCATAGTAGACCCTCCAGAACAACTAAAGCAAGAAAAAACTTTCCCTTTATTTTTGGGAAAATCTATATCCTTTAGCGTCCACTCATAGTTAAACTTATTCTTGCCCATCAAGTATGTTATTAATTTCTTTAATACTATCGGGGCGAATAACTAACAGGTAACCTCGAGAGTTCTTTTGTTTAATTGCAACAATAGGAATTTTATTCTCCTGCGCAGCTTTCTTTTCAGTGTCCTCAAAAAGTTGCCAAAGAGAAATTTTGCCTCTAAGTTTACACTCAATGTAAAGTTTCTCATGTAAGCTATCACTATTAGTACCGTGTCCACTATTACTTCCTGATAAAGGTACACGTCTTGTACCAAAAAATGTGGCAACAGTCCTTTCAAACTGTTTCCACGCTGATTTTGATGTTGGGTGTTTAACCACAACATTATTCTTCCTAAGAAGTTCTTTCTTCGGACGCTCTTTCTTTTGTATTTTCTTTACAGGCATATTTTCTTTATATATTAGAAACTCCTCTACGTGTTAACTCTCTACTTAGCATAGCTAAAACGTTACTAAATGAATCCAACTTATTAGCAAGTAAGTCTCTAAACACTTCTGCTTCACCCAAATCCTTATATAGTTTAGCAACTTTAGGACTTGTCTTAGCAACCGCTTTTCTCTCAGTAACTGTTTGTGCAGAACTAAGGAGCATTTCCTTATCACACTCTAAATCGTACTCTGATTTACATTGTGCAAGCACCGCACAAGCCTCTGCATGTCTGTCCTCCGTAAATTCTCTCCATGCAGAATATCTTGCAATCATATTACCTAACTCATCTGACGCAAGGTCAGAAATCTTGGTAGGCATTGTTGGAAGACCACCCTTTGGGGCATTTAACTCTGTGAAAACCTCCCTGAACCTTTCAAGAGGATTTCTTACTACAATTTTCTTCTCGGGCATATTTATAATGGTTACCTATAAATTCAGAAACTACTTCTTCAAATTCTTTGAAAGAGTTTTGTTCAATACAACAAATTCCTTTCTTATAGTTCTCTTTACTACCAACAGAACAAAAGACAAAAGTATGCGCTCTAAGAACATAGTAACACACTTTTAGTCTTTCTATAAAGAGTTTAAACTTTCTCATAGTTGTTCTTTAGTTACAATAGAACGATAGTTTTGCAACCTGCTACGATATAAAGGTGTAAAGCAATATCCACAACACCTATCAATCTCAGGGCAAAATCCTCGATATATACACTCTGGTACACATACCTCTGCAAGTACAGGGTCAACTTCTTTGAGTTTTTCAACAACTTGCCCCCACGCTTCTCGAGTTTCTTTAGACGCACAACTACATAACCTCTTGCGAGAAATATTTATTATAGCTTGGGCATTGCAAGTCATATCCATATCATTAAGACTACCCTGTGGAAGTTCGTCTCTTGGTATAGCTAATTCTCTTCTATCCTCACGTTGAGAGTGAACAAACTTCTCACACCCCTCATGGTGTCGTACTAAATGCACTGTGACCCATTGTTTTATTTCTTCCCATGAAAAGTCATATTCTAATAAGCGTATTGGACTATGTTCTGCAAGAAGTATTTTCTTTTTAAAATTATAACTTGGGTCTTTATTGAGGGGAGCTTTTCCTACCGTTCTCCGTGCAGCATTTAAGACACGTTTCCACGAAGTTACCTGCGTTAAGTACTTTAATTTACTCATAGGTCTCTATAAATAAAGAAATATAATGTCTTGCATTTTCCCAGTCTTGATATAGGGTATATACAAATATATTAGGAATACACCTTGGAAGATTGTTATCCAGACAATACTGATGTATTCGCTCAACACTATCATGTCTAAGAGAAGCATTATTAGAGGGGGACAATTCCTCTCCCAACTCTGCATAATGTAATGCTTTCTCTAAATCCTCCTTACCATTTTTATAGCGACATCTTGTTATATATTTAACAATGTTTCCTTGAAAAAAATTTAGGTTCAACTCGCTTATTAACCTAATAGGTTGATAGGGTTGTTTACTGTAATGGTTTCCACCGATTTCTTTTTCCATAAACTTACTTAAAACATAGTGAAACAAAAGGACAATTAAGAGCCGTGTCACAAAATTTATCTCCACAACTTCTTTTAGGAGGAGTACCCTCCTTAACAGAGGTAATAACTTTGTCCATTTTCTTATCTGCAAGAGCGAGTTGCTCATCATTAAGTGGCATTAAAAAGTCTCTAATTTCAGAGGTGTCCTTATTAATATATAAATAAAGAACCTTTTTAGCACCAAGTTCTCTTGCATATAAAGACGCTTGAAACTCATGTTTCTTAAAGGGTCTAAAAACTGCCTTAGAGAAATTCCAACTATTCATTGTCTTAATTTCAAGAACGACTTTCTCTCCAAAAACTTCCTCCTTAAATACTCCATCAGCCTTACCATTTAGAAATTTCTCCTTATTGATAACTGGGACTTCTGCTTGTTGCAAATATCCCATGTTATAAAGGATATTCTGCATGTAAATGTGATACCATGTTCCTACATCAAATATTCTTTGTAAAGAACCAGTGATTTTTGCACCTGAAAAGTCAGTAGGTTTCTCCCCTGACAAATCATAGAACATAGCTCTCATACAGCCATCTAACAATTGTGACGGGTGAAACACTCCCTTGGCTCTAATATCTGGTGCCATTACAAGATTGTACACCTTACTAAATTCAGTAAAGAACTTCTCACGACTAAACTCTTCCTCTTCCATAAGAGTTATTAGTTGATTTACCCCTTTTCTAATTTTTAGTAAGGAGAAAGTCCCTCCTGAATAAGTAATACCTTCAGAGCAGGCTTTATTAATATCCTCCACAAGAGAAGTCTTCTTGTCACTTTTAGTAGGAGACGCTCCTCTTAATATTTTACTTAAACTCATTCTACTCATATTTTAAAGAAGCCCCTTTGGGAATTGAACCCAAATCTAAGGTTTAGGAAACCCTTATTCTATCCATTGAACTAAGAGGCCAAAATGGGAACAACAAACAACGAATTGTAGCTGTTCCCTTTGTTCACAAAGCCTACCCACTTAAAACTTTGCACACAAATATACTATATACTTTATAATTTTCCAAATAATAGGTATTAAATAACTCTTACCTTTGAGTTTGATAGTGTGGCTTTTTTAATTGCTCTACCAAGTTCAATAGGTAAACTATCCATGTTATCCATAACTACAAAGTTCTTAAACATTGTCGAGGGGTCATAAGAATGGTATATACATACCTGTATAACATACATTCCCATTTTCTCAACTTTCTGCACATTACTTTTAACATGCTCCATAGCGGAAGTCCCACCATAATGTCCTGCACAAGGTGCGCCATCAGAAAGGATAAAGAATAAAACTGGATTCTTTGTTTGTTTTCTAACTCTTTGGGCAACTTCAAATATTGCAACGCCATCACGATTTTGTTCCCTTGCTCTTACACTTCCGAGAGAATACCTTGGAGAATAGTCTCGTTCTTTATAAACAAATAACTCAGTAGACAAACTTCTTTTATTATCTCCTGAGTGTCCATATATAAACAACTCAACATTAGAGACCCCTTTAAGTGCCTCATTAATTAACACTGCCGTGTCTCTGGCACTTTCAATTCTTTTACCACTCATAGAACCACTCTCATCTATAAGTACACAAACAGAAACTTTATCCGTTTTAACTTTACCCTCTCTTAAATATACAGTAGGAACTCCTTGATATGCGTCAGCGAGCTTATTAGTGTCAAGTATGCCACTTCTCATAGAACGATGAATAAGTTTATAATCCATGTTATGTCCTTTTAATATTTTTGATATAGCAGGAATATACTTTCTTATTCTATTGTAAGAAGCCATGTAAAGAGTCTTATTTTCAACTTCTTTCAAGAAAAAGGTATCCTTTGAACTACCAACTTCTGCAACTCCCTCACATATTTCGCCTAATAACTCGCCATCTTCCTCAACCACAGCAGAAAGGTCCTTAGATGAGAGACCTCCACCACCTCCACGCATTATAGGAACAGACCTTGGAGAAGAAATAACTCTATCTAAAGCATCTATTGCCTCTGTGGCATCAGAAGAGAGAATTTCTAATGCACGTTTTTCTAATTCTTCGTCTTTAAATTTTGATTCTTCACCGTCACCACCTTCTTCTTTATCCTCTTCCTTGCGTTTTTCTTCCTCCACATAAAATTCTTTTATAATGTCGAAAACCTTATATGCGAGTTCAACAGTTTGCTCGGTTGTTTTAGGGTATGGAAGAACAACACTCTTAATAGCTAATAAGAAATGCCCAAATTCAATAACCTCTGCCTCTTCAATATACTTTGGGTATCTAATAATAGAGAAAATAAGATTAAATAACCTCTCGAAAGGTGTTAACTTACTTTCCTTTTTTCGTGGAACAACAAAGTCTAAATAGTATTGGTCAAAGTAGTAATATTTTGTTTTCTCCAAAAAGTTAGCAAGTCCCGGTTTATGTTCACCACATAATCTTTCAATGCGTTCGTCCTCAAAAATGTTCCACAATTGATGAACAATTGGGGTGTCTATTTTAGGAATCCATGACAAATCCGTGTACAATAAATGACAACCCTCATGTACTACTACACCAATAAAGGTGTCCAACTTTTCTCCTACGGAAAGTTCCTCATCATCAAACATTGCTGTACTTGCAAATAGGGTTTTCCCATCAGTGGCAGACATAGACCCCTCACCCGTAGTAATTTTTATTTTAACCTTAAAGGGTGGGTCCATTACGACTACCATATCTTTTGCAAGAGAATAAGCACGTTTAATTAAATCCTCTTGTGTAGGTGCTTCTAAGAAATATGCAGAGTAACTTTCTCCCTCTTCAAGTTCTTTTTCCCAACCAAGTCTTCCTTTCGTTCTTTTACGAACATAAGTATCGCCGTCTCTATCTAACCAGTCTTCAAGAAGACCGTCAATAACCTCATCTGTGAGGACTATACTCTTATCAATTTCCATACTTAGTATGTTATTTTAAATAGTTCTTTCTTATAATATCCTGTATTCAATAACCGTTTCTTCTCTGCTTGCAGAATAAAGAACTTCCTATTAGATAATAATAGTTTACCGTCATACCATAACTTTCCATAGTCTGGTTTCTCATTACTACGCATACTATCTCGACATTAAAATCTTACTTATGATACCACGTTCTCCTTCCATTGGAGTTCCCTCAAATAATGGTAAGAACACTAATTCCATAGCACGCAAAACAGTCCACCCATCAGCAACAAGTTCTCCTGCCATAAGAGTTTCTCTTGTAGATAATGAGCAAGATATTTCTTGTTTAATGTATAAAGAACGAACATTATTTGCTACCGCAACAATATGTTTAGCTTGTGTTGCTTGAATTTTACAACGTTTAATTAAAACTCTTTCTTCCTCATCTTTTGGCATGTAGTCTAATTCAAGGGGGAAGAATCTATTTACTAACGCCCTATCCATAGACATTGTTCCTGTATACTCAGCACCAACATTTGCCGTAGCTATAAAACAGCAATCTTCATGAACTTTTATAGCTCTTAAATCATCACCCCCAGCAATTTCTACAGGTAAGGTTCTTCTACTATCCAAACAAGGGAATAAGATATTATTCGTAGTAACAGGCGCACGGCTTAATTCGTCTAATAAAACAACACCCGGTTTAGAAATGTCTTGTGAAAATTTAGAATAATCAAAAGTAGATATTCCACCTTCTTGTAATCGATGAACTCCAAGTAATCCAGCAACTGGGTCATACATAGAACCCATATCATATACATGGCAAGGAATACCTAATTTTTTACATGCAAGCATAACAAGCTCTGTCTTTCCAGAGCCAGTAGCTCCAATCATCATTGTGTTAACCTGATTAGTTATGTTTCTACATAAGAGATACCAATCATCTGGGTTAACATAGAAACCGTCTCTTTTAATTGTGGGGACAGATAAGTCTGCATTCCTTTTCATTTTTTCAAGGAGAGTATCAGCTCTTTCGGTGTCCTCCTCTTCATCAAGGAACTCTGCGGAAGAACTACCACTTACACCTAAAAATTCTTCGTAGGCTCTGCGCATTTCCTCATTAGGTACATGTTCATCCATTTTATATTCGTCGTCTCGTAACCCCATAGGGTAAATTTTACCTGCCTCATAATAAGAGGGTCTTGTAACAAGAAAATCACTACAAAAGACAGTTCCCAAAGGGTACATCGTACGAATAACCTTGTCTGACTGTACATTCAATGTAGGGTCTACTGTAGACCCGTCCTCAAACTTTTGACCTGTTAGAGGTCTTAGACGATTACGACCTTTGTCCGCCATCGTCTTGAAAAAATAAAACTTTGTCATAGTGGGTATATTAAAATTATTTATTAAGTTTATTTTCTAATCTATAAATCATATCCTCCGCTTCATTAAGGTTTAGGTTCTTTTTAAGAACTCTCTTACGGTAAAAAGTCTCGTTACTATAATGAGAAACTTCTACCACCTTAAACCCTCCATGAAGTTGTTTCTTCATAAGGTACGTATCAATAATAAGATATGGTTTATATGAATTTTTCATACAATAAAGATAAGCATTTTTCAACGATTTTCCAAACTACTCTTATTTGCCTGTTCAATAAAGAACTGCAAATCTTCATAGGTTAAAACTACAAGGGTGTCCTTACTTTTTTCAAAGTCTACTATAAATAAAGGTATTTTATCTGTGGCGCATTTTTTACGAAGAACTCTCCAGTCTTTTAAGGAAAGTGAATACGACTCTTTGTTGGTGGTTTTAGCTTCCACTTCACAAAAATCAGTTACAACATCATTCTGACCAAAGGTAGCTCCAGAATTTATAGTTGTATGCCCCTTAAGGGCTTTGGCGAGCCTACTCTCTTGTTTATAAGAACGTTCTCGAGTAGACTTGCCATCAAACAATTTATCTAAATACTTAAACCTCTTTGGCATCTTCTATTTCTTTAACTGTTAGTTGCCCCTTAGAATTAAGAACAGTATGTAAGTTACCTTGTTTAAGAAAGCGTTTTACTATCTTACTACGAACTCTCCACAAGTTAGAAAGTCTAAGACCCATTTCACTCCTATTTAAGAAAGGTGTACTTAACTCTAAAATGAGGATAACCTTTTTAAGGTCGTCCTCATTAACTAAAATTTTCCTCATTCAATTTCCTCCTTAGTAAATTCCATTTGATTATACACTTCCTCTTCTAAAGACTTCAAAGAGCCACTTGTAATAAGTGCATCAACAAAATTATCCATACCGCTTACTTTTGTTTCCCCATAGGAATACCAAGCACCCTTTCTTTCAACGAGTCCAAATTTCATACCTAAGTCTACTATTTGACCAGCAGAATCCGTATGATAAGCCTCTACATTTCCATAATCAACAAAAGCATAAAAGAAATTAGAGCTTCTTCCATTGATACCACACTTGTTCTTAACACACTCAATGGCAATGTTTCTACCAACTGCAATGTCACCCTCATCAGTTTTACCTGTTATTTTTTTCAACGCCTTGAACTTTACTGAAACAGACTTTGTCCGTTTTAGTTGTTCGCCATTTCTAATAACCTCTGGGTCACCATAAGCAATACCTGTTTTTTGATACGCTGAATTGATAACAAGTAATGTTGCTTCCTTATGAGGGTTTCCATTCATAGCCGCTTGGAATTTGCGAAACGCCTTATTCCAAAAACGTGCGCCTGAAGCCATTTGTTGGTCTTCCATAGATTTTTCAACCTCATCATCAGTACCAACTGCCGAAAGACTATCAAAAACAATAAGGCTAATTTCCTCATCAATTAACAATGACTGCACAATATCTACGCATTCCGTCAATAAAGTGGGACGTATTAGAATAAGTCCTTCATTGTCAATTCCAAATTTATCTCCCCAATCTGGAGTATAGGTTGCTTCAATATCCACAAGAGCAACTCTTCTTGCGATTGGGTCTTTGTGGGGTTTATATCCTCTACGCAATTTATACCCCTTAAGTTCAGGAAGTCCTCCCTCTCCTGAATACTCAAAAGACTTAAAAGCTCCTTGTTCATGATTAGCCCAATCATAATGTTGAAATTGAGCTATTGCATCGTAAGCCGTATAACTCTTTAGAGAACCATTTTCTCCATAGTGTTCTATGACACGTCCAATAGGAAAACCTCCACAAGTAATATAATTATAAGCTGGGATAGTACTAAGTACTTTCCTACAATTAGGAATTAATGACGCTGAGTGTATTACGCCATCACCCATTGTGTCCCTAAATTTTTTTAACGTCGAGTTCAAACTCGACAATGTACCTTTAGCCATAGTTATTCAAAATTAAATTCCCTCTCATTTTTAAGAGGTTTATCCGAAATAATTGAAAGATTGTTCTTAAGAAAAACATAAATGCCTTCTCATCGTAATAAAATGTTCGCTTTCCTGAGCGAGTTACTAAATAATAACCTCCGTGTACTTCATCTTTTTCGTATCGGTTTATAGGATAAAACCCATTTTGTTGCCACCGTTTAACCCAAAGACGTGGAGATATAGGAAAGCTCTCAACATCACAACTCTTTAAGTGCATAAAGAACTAATTAATGTGTAATCAAATCTATCTGGGTATGAAATAATATCCTCATCTTTCATTTCTCCCCAATTCAAAATTATTTTACCATCTGCAAGAAGAGGAACATCTAATTTAGTGGTATTCTCCATACAATCAATAACCACCTTTTCGATTTCTCGCATTTGGTCAATGCGTGCCTCAATTAAAACCTCATCATGAACTTGTAGAAGAAAATGTGCATCAAGTTTCTCTTCAACAAATTTTCTTGTCATTGCAAGAGTAGCCCTTTTAACTATATCAGCACCTGTTCCTTGAATAATGGTATTAACCGCCTGACGAAGTTCTCCAAAATAGAGCCTTTTATTAATACCCATAAAAGGATTTTTAGCAGCCTCAGATAAGACACGTTTTCTACCGAATAAATTTTTAACGTACCCATTACGTTTGGCAAAGTTTTCAGTAGAAACCTTCCACTTAGCAAATCCTGAATATACTTTATGATAAGAGTCTATCATTTCAATGGCTCTATCTTTCGTTACACCAAAAGTTCTCATGTATTTATCTGGACCCATACCATAGAGAACTCCAAAGTTAAGTACTTTTGCTTGTTTACGAGTAATTCCACATGCAGCAGCAACCTCACCATGAGGGTCTCGCCCATTTAAGAAAATCTCCATAAACTTAGCGTCTTTACTCATGTGTGCCATAACACGAAGTTCCAACTGTGAGTAGTCATAGTTGATAAACACATAGCCCGGTCGAGGTATAAAGGCTTGTCTAATTGGAAAATCATGATTGTTAGGTTGATTCTGTAAATTAGGGTTACTTGATGCCATACGTCCAGTGCGTGTACCACAACTATTCAAGTCACCTCGTAACACGTTTTCTCCGTCAAGCATTGTAGGTATTGGCTTTAAGTACCCTGAAAGTAACTTTTGTAATTCAGAATAATCCACCAATGCCTTACCAATAGGGTAACCCATTTCCGCCCACTCTGCCGCAGAATTTGTATCAGTACTTGGTGCACCCGATTTAGTCCTACTAATAATGGGAAGACCTAACTTATCGAAAAAGACTTTCTGCTTTTGTGGGTTAGAATTAAGATTAAATACACACCCTGCCTCTTCAAAAATAGCCTCTTGATAATTAACTATCTCCTCTTCTGCACGTACACGCATTTCTTCTAATAGGGGTTTATCAATAAGAACGCCCCTTATTTTAGCGTCTCGAAGAACGTCAATCATTGGAATTTCTATTTTATTATGAATAGCCCAAGCATCTTCATCCATTAGGGGTCTATACTTATGGTACATCTGAGTTTCCCAATATGTGTCCTCCCCTGCATACGCAGCAAGTAAAGGAAGTAACTCATCACCTTCAGTTGCCCAATTTATCCTATGCCATTTCTTACCACATATTTTTTCAAATGTTTGTTTTTCATACCCAAAATCTGCCTTAACACGTTTTTCAAGTTGTTTATCCATTGCAGGGTCTACACAATGTATCATGATAAGGGTGTCCGCAAAAATCTCGAAGTTCTCTGCTTTAATACCATTCATGACGTTAATCATGCTATCATACTTAGCATTGTGAGCAATAAGTCTAAACCTCTTAAAGTTCTTATTACACTCTTCGGCAATCTCCTCTATGGGAATACCCTCACTAAAGAAGTAATCCGTAGGAATAAAACACGCAGGTATGCCATCATGATGCAAGGATAAACCTAATGGGAGAGCATTATGCTCTAATCCCGTTGTTTCCCAGTCGAATGTAAGGAGCATTCCATCATCAAGATATGCGAAAAAATCTCTCAACTCAGAAATATTAGTAAAGAGATTTACATGACCTTTATAAACTTCTAATTTTTTCATACATAACACAAAAAGGAGGTATCCTATAAAGAAATACCTCCAAATAATTTAATCTTCACTTGTATAACCCCTCTCATCAATTTCATCTTCCGTAGGAGGTTGACAAAGAGTTTCCGCAGAGGGGGTTACTTCCTCCCAATCAATAGGTTTCATCTTACGGTCGTCATCATCGAAGGCTTGTTCAAAGTTATAAGAAGAATCCTTACCGCTTCCAGAACGAGTAACCTCGAAAACCATTTCAGTTAGAGCTTTTCCCTTTTTATCAACAATGTGTTTCAATTGCTGTGCAATGGTAGCACCAACTTTCCAGATTTTTTCAATTGGTTTATCATTCTTAAACTTCTTCTTTTCAGAGTCCCAACTTCCACGATAGTCAATAATCTTGAAAGCGGCTCTCCAAGTTTGTTTAACACCCTCAGAACAAAGTACACAATGTCTTCCTGTGTTCAACTGACAAGGAACAACAGACCAATTACCCCTTTTATCTTTTACCTGATGTGCATCATAGCAATATGGCTCATCTTGTAAGAACTGAATAATGGCTGTTTCTTCTGATTTTAACCAAAAGTCTCTTACAGCATTTTCAGCTGCCTCTTTTCTTTCAGCAATGTCAGCTTGACGTTTAGCAACTGCTCCCCATCCTTGGGTTTTTCTCTCACGACGGCTTTCACCGTCTTCTTCATGTCTGCGTCTTCTTGAACGCTCTTCACTTCTTGGCATGTTTTTAAAATTTAAATTAAACGAATGTCATTGTATTGACCTTTTTTATATTAATATGTACTAAGATACAAATTTTACTACTAATAACCAAATAGCTACTTTCCATGTAACTCATTCAGTACTTCGTCTCTCATATCGATATACCCTTCCCAGTTGATACTCATTTCCATAGAGTACTCTACATAATCAGTGCTATTTGCGACCGCCTCTTTTAGGTCCTTTATAGAACAACTGCCTGGGTCTTTTTCAGTATAGGGGACAAGTAAAACATTTGTAACGTTTCTAAGTAAATAGTTACACCTTTCAGTAGCCCTTCTACCTGCATCATCATTGTCTAATGCAAGGTACACCTTTTTAAATTTAGATAGTTCTTTGACTTGCCACTCACTAAGACTTGTACCCATAAGTGCGCAAGCATTTAAACCTGCTTGGTAACACCTCCAAACATCAGATTGTCCCTCAACAAGTATTGTTTCTGAAAAAGAAGTATCTAAATTATAGAGGTATTCTTTTTTATTAAACCCCTTACTATTTCGTAAGCGTCTCTCTTCTCCCTCATACCATCTTTGTTGATACCCAAGAAGATTAATGGGTTTATTAAAATTCTCATAGTAAGGAATTACCATTCCTCCATCTTCGAGATTTCCAACTCTAAAGTGTTTTAGAACTTCCTCTGTATATCCTCGTTTAAGAAACTCGTCAGGTGGAGAATTAAAGTCCCAAATAATATCGAGGTCGAACTCTTTTTTCTCTGGAGCATACTCTGTTAGGTTTACACTATTCATAGCCTCAAAGTAATTAACCCCAAATTTAGTTGTAAGAAGACGTACTAAATTTCCATGACACCCACAACTAAAGCACTTATACCCATTTATATTAGGGGTAGCAAAAAAAGACATTCGTCCCCCTCCATCTTTGTGGTTTTCTCTAAAAGGGCATTCCATTCGTATTTGCCCATTACTCATCACCTGTGGAGAAAGGTCCTTAAAGACACTAAGTAAGTCTAAACTTTTATGCTTTATTTTTGGCATTGTTCTTTACCTTTTTAAGTAGGTCAGTTACCTCCTTAGTCTCATCAGTATTACTATCGAGAGACTTTTTTACGTCTCTAAGAGAGTCTTTAGTAGAAGTCAGACCCCCATTAAAGGTATGTAATGCTCTCTGTAAAGAGGGGAAACTTTGTTGTAGTTTAACTACGGCTTCTCTTAGTTTAATACTAAACCTCGTATTTGCAACAATTGCATTGTATAATCTTAGTCCCGAAAAAGTATGTACAATAGCTATTAAGAGAAACGCTCTAATGTAAAACTCATATTTGCCCCCTCCCATAACAAAAGGAGAAATTAAAAACCAAATAACTCCCAATATAAATAGGGATATTATCGTCCAAATAATTATAAGAACATATTTATTTTCCATAATTCAAGATGTCTTTGTCTATTAAAATAATCTCGTACAACTTCATGAACAGTTCTTCCGCAGTTTACTATTTTATTTTCAAGAAGTCCTCCAAGTCTATGAATGTCTCTAATTTTACCTATTTCTTCATGTAGTAGTGCTACTCCTCCAGTAGTAACTTCCACAGCAATATATTTGCCACTATCATAATTATAGGAACCCAATAAAAAAGTAACTCCGTCATAAATAATAATTCCATCATAGCTAAAAGCCTCCGCTGAATTTGTAATCTTTGGAGGTTCTCCAAAAGATGTGGTAATGTATTCTGGAAACCACCAAGTGCCAGAAGATTTTATAATTTCCATTGCATTAACGTTGTTAAACCTGTTGTATTTCTATTTCGTAAATTGCACTTATATTTCACGCAAGCTCTATTAGTAATAGTAGCAAAGTGGTATCTTTTCCTCTCTATAAAAGGAAGAGAAAAATATAAGGCATCATCTATAGTATAATAGTTATCGCCATTTAAATTAAGCCCCGTAGAGGCTTCACTAACTGTGAATAACTCTGGTGAAAGAACGTCTCTATGTATCATAAACGCCCATTCCCACATAGTAAAATGTGCAACAACCTCTACATCATGTAATAAACCATCTTTACACCTTACACTGCCTGTACCAGTTATAAGAGATAGTTTATAGTTCTTTTCTTTCGGGTTCCTTGGGTGTATCATCTGCTGGTAGTGTTATCGATTGTATCATATTACCTAAATCATTTTGGAAAACTAATGTTGTTCCACTAATTACACGTCTTCCTTTTACCACTTCCATTCCAACCAAATCATGAAACTTCATATCTGCGTCCTGAAACATTCTGATAGCAATGTCAGAGTCTTGTGCATAAGAAGATGAGTATGCAAAATCATCTTGCCCGTCAAGCGCAAATTTAGAACCTGTTTTATTAGCACCCCTCTTTAACTGTGTGGTATTAATAATAGGTACTTTAAAGTTCTTAGCAAGTCTTTTCAAGTTACGAGTAACATATACAATTTTTTCCCAACCCTCTTGCATTTTTCCCTCCATAAGGTAAGAGCCATCAATAAAAACGGCAGAAGGCTGATAAAGACCTATATAAGTAGTAAGTTCATCAATGGTCTGACAGCTATATAAAATGCGTATTTTAGATTTTTCTGACTTTAATTTTTCAAGACCTTTATAATAACGACCTTTTTCACGTTCAGTAAGAGTACCTTCAAGAAAGCGAGCATAAGGAAGTCTAAACTTTATACAGTCAAGACGCTCTTTAATTTCTTCCTCACCCATCTCATTGGTAATAAAAAGAACGTCTCCAAAAGTTTCACCCGTTAACTCTTCCTTTGTAGCAAGAACACCTGCAAGCAAATAAGCAAGATATACAAGAACCCAACTCTTTCCTTGTCCTGCACGACCACCAATAGTTATTAAATCCTGCTTGCGATAACCAAAGAAAGTTTTATCCATGTCTACCGCACCCATACTTAAGTAGGTAACACCTAATGATTTCATTCTCTCTTCATAATCCTTAATACGAAGTTCAACATCGTCAGAATATAAAGTGTCCTTACTTTCTACCGCATCTACCGAAAGAGTAGCAATTAACTCTTGTAAGTCAGATAACTTTTCTCTTGGGTCGTCCTTAACACCCTTTAATATCCTTGGTACTTTATCAGAAAGAACCGCAAAGATATACCTTTCTTTTAGTTGATTAAGATAATAGGTTGGTCGAGCATCTACTGTTGAAGAGTCTAACTTAAAACGTTCTGCGAATGCCTTTACGCCAATAATTTCACCATGTTCTCTATAATAAGACATTATGTGATTATACTGCCTTACCTCAGAACCATCTAACCACTTTTTCTGAATAATAGAAAGTACTTTGTTGTCCTTTCGTTTCAGACAAGAAACAAAAAGATTTTCCGCTATTGTCATAAAAATTTCCTCCTATTTCTTGTTTGTATTTCTCTACGAAAATCCTCTCCTCGTACACAGATTGGAATTACAGCCTCTCTTAAAAGACTTGCAATATCCTCTGAAAAAACTGTCTTAACATACTTGGGGTCTGTATTAGATGCAAACCAAATAGGTTTATTCATCTGAACCCTAAATCTAATCATAGACTCCATAACCCTTTTTACAAGGTCTGGTAAATACACAGGTTTACCATGCTCATCAATGTTTTTCCCAAATTCATCAATTCCTAAAAAGTCGATGTTTCTTAAAACATTATTAAGTTCTTTCTTATCTTCATCAGAGTACCATGAACTTGTAAACTTATCTACAATTTCGTCCATAGAATAAATACGCACTTTACAACCTTTTTTAATTAGTTCCTTAAAAGCGCAATTCATTAAATGGGTTTTACCTGTTCCATTAGACCCCCAAAGATATAAACCAAGACCCTGTGAAAATGCTTCCTTATATTTTTTCAAATAAGAAGTTACTTGCTTTAATGCATCTACATCATTAGTAAAGTCCTCTAATGACTTGTTGTGCCATGAGGACTTTATCCCACAATATAAATAATATTCCTTTGTTTTTGCATCCATAATTAAAACTCTGAGTCCTCACTAATAGTCTCGTCAATATCACGCATATAATCCTTAGAACCCTTATCAGGCTTAGTAAGTTTAGCAAATACATCATCTTTCATGCAGGCAACTGTTGTCATAGTTGGTAATCCCTTAGTCCGATACTCATCATAATTAAGAGTTCCAAAAACTATAAGAGAGAAGACAGTAAATCTATCATACGCCTTAAGCATGTTGGTTGTCTGATAATATTCAGTCTTATTCCGTAAGACATATATTTCTCCTCCAGTGTATATTTCATACAAAAGAGAGTGTAAATCTGTAAAGTCGCTCGGACGCATTCTATCAACTCCCTCATCTATAAAGTTATTGATTTTATTAGTTATGCTCCGAACACGAGAAATAACTTTTGCAGATTTAGTCTTACCATATCTCTTTAGTTCCTTAAAGACTAATGCACACGCATCATCGAATAATGAGTTCTTAACCTCAAAAGGAAAAACTTTTCTACCTCTAAGTTCACCAAGATAAATATTATCCTCATCATCAAAAAAGATGTACCCCTCTTCTTCAAGGTCATTAAATGCCTTTTCTAATTCATCAGTTTTTACACTTTCATCCGACCAATCTGAAAGGTGGTCAAATACATCTGAATATTCTCCAGCATAAACAATGTATTTACCGTCCTCTCCCTCAACAGTGGTTACATTAGATAATAATACCAAATATAAAAGGTACTTAAATTCTACCTTATCGCAGATAGGAAAATCCTTTCGTAATCTAAATAAGGCGTTCATACTACTTAGTGTCTATTAAGTCCTTAATTTGTATTTCTAACTCCTTTGTAACTATCTCATCGCCAATTTCAAGAGTTTTCTTTATATGAGCAATCTCCTTAGCAGAGGGTTCGATAGGTAATGTAACCCCAACGGTTATCTTGGCACTTTCATAATTACCTAAATTCTTTGTCACAGATTTTTCATAATATACGTTACATTGTCCCTCTCTTAAAGAGGTAACAACGTCTCCACTACTTACTTTTGGCATAACTTATTTCTTTCTATATTAAATACTCTATTTATCTCAACAATCAAAGATTGTTCGGGTTTCTTATGCCCCGGTATCCTTTGGACTAACTCAATTAGAGAATTAGCCAAAGAAATGGGATAATAGCGAACGCCTTTAAATCTAATAGGTGCAGCAGGAAATATTCCTACTCTTTCATAGCGTAAAATGGTGTTTCGAGATTTTCCAACCATTTCAGCAAGCTCCTTAATAGATACAGCCTCTACTAATATCCCATTTACATTAAATGATTTCCTTGTTATTCTCATTCGGGAGAATCTTTCATTCTTTCCTTAACTTCAACTGAAAAAGCAAAACTTTCTTTACTCTGGTAAATTCGTTTAAGAACATCAGTAGTAACCTTGCCTGCATTATACATACTTTCGAGGACATCTTCCCTTACATAAGGGACTTCCTCGATACACTCGTCAAGACCATTCTCTCTAAGGACATCAATAGCTTCAGGAAGAAGAACTTTTCCAACACGAAGTGTCTGTTTTAAATGCACGTCCATGTCAGCATGAGGTAACACCAAAAGACGACTTCCTGAGTCTAAAGTTCTACCACTTGCCTTTATAGCCTCTTCTAAAGGTTTTCGACATTCCTTACATTGAGCCTCTAACTCTTTTATGGCAGATTTTTTATTTACATACTCAATGCCTCGAAGAGCTAAGTCCTCATTAGAAAGGTCACTATATGCTGCTTTCTTCTTTGGCATACTTAATCATTTAAGCCCTTTTTAACCGAAGAAGATGCCTTAAACACAAGGTCTCTACTTTCAGGAATGTCGATAGCCTCTCGTGTAATTGGATTAACACCCTTACGAGCAGCACGAAATTTCTGCTTAAATTTACCAAACTCTGGGAAAGAAACTTCATCACCCTCAGACACAACCTTAAGAATAGTTGCCATAGTGGCATCTATAATTGTTTTAGTGTCTTTCAAACTAACATCAGAGCCATTAGCTACTGTTTTAACAAATTCTAAGTACTTCATATATTTATAATTTTAAAAAAAGAAAGCCGAGCAAAATTACCCGACTTTCAGTGAAAGTTTAGTCTATTAACTTAATCTTTGTGTGAACTTCTGGGTCAATGACTTCTTCTGTGTCATCATCATAAGCAATTGTTACTTTGCCCTTCTTGATAGAAGAAACTTCTCCATCAAACCACTCTTGGTTATCATCGTCCCACCAAACAGAAACTTTATCGCCAACTTCAAGGTCGTCTACGTCAACGAGTTTTTCCTTTTTAGACTTCTTAGGAGTAGACTTCTTAGAGGGTTTTTTCTCCTCTTCCTCTTCTTCATCAGAAGTTTCACCGTCAAGAGCCTTAGCGATTTTTTCAGCCATTTCGTCAATGTCTGCATCAGCATTGTCCTCGAATTTATCAACAAGGTCAGCTACTGCATCTTCATCAGCGTCATCTACAAGACCACAGATAGAAGCAATAACTTTCTTCTTACTCTTAGTACCACTATCAAAGTCTTCTAAGAGGTCAGCAACCTTATCAGCAAGAGAATTAGATTTTTCACCCTTTTCCTCCTTAGCGTCGTCATCCTTAGCAGCGTCATCGTCATCATCAGATGCCTCTACACCATTCTTTTGAGCGTCTAAGATAAGGTCACGGAGTTTCTTGTTTGTGTTCTTACCGTCATAATCATTAGGGTCAATACCAAAATCGTCCTTTAAGATTTTAGTCAAATCCTTAGTAGACATTTCCATTAACTCATCCTTAGTGTAGTCACGAGTTTCTTCTTCGTCATTTGTTACTACCTCCTTTTTTGAGGGAGCTTCAGTTGTTGTTTTCTTTGGAGTGGTAGTCTCAGTTGGAACATCAGAAGTTTCAAACTCACCCAAAGCCACTACTGGGAGAAACATTTTACCTTCATGTTGAATTGCTGTAACTTCAACACCTGCTGCGAATTGTGCTACAAGAGTAGCTGCTGGTTTAATTTTACCGATTTTCATTTTACTTAAATTTTATTGTTTATATTAATATTATTGTATCATAGCGATACGTTAAAAATTCATGATGTAAAGATAAGAAAGTTACTATTAAATTCCAAATCACTAAATTATTTCTTTTATAGTAACTACACAATGCCCACACCCATATATGGTATATAAAGATGTGCCAGGGTTAATAGGGGTTACTTCAAAATGTAGGTTCTTAGGACAGTACTCTTCTATCCTACTCATAACTGTCTCAAAGTCCTCTACCCCAAAAACTTCACCAATAGAAAGAGAGAACAATTTTTCATAGCTCTCTCTATTAGACTGTGCATTAAGAATTAGTTTCATTTCTAAAATATTTTAATACTCCCCAAGACTTTCTACTAAACAGATAATTGGTATTGCCACCATTTTCAATAGCCTCTCTTTCAAAAGAAGTACACGAACGAAGCTCATTAAAAGAATGCCATTTACAAGTAAACATCCTATATAACAAATCCATGCCATAAATTATAGTAGGGATAAAAGGAACACCCAAAACATAAGGTAAAGGGTTAAACCAATTATTAACCTCCGCTATGATAAAAAATACCATTAAAGGTAAGCTAATGGTTAAGTGTATATCTCTTTGCTGTACAACATGTATTCTCTCATGGTTAAGCGTTTTAATCACGTCCTGAGTGTTTAAGTTCAAATGTGACCTAACAAAAAAGAATGGATAAAACGCCCAAGCATTATAAGGAAGCCATGGAACAAAGAGAGGAAACCCTCTCATAAAACACCCCTCGATTATATTAACAAAAGAGGAAAACCTTGCAAGCATCTTATTAGAGTATTCAATCCCTTTATTATCAACATAAAGTTGTTCTATCTCTGATGTGCATAATTTACCTTTACGTTGTAAGGTTCTTAGTCTTTTTCGAGCTTTACTATCTTCACTACTCATTAGTTTCCTCCTTTCGTTCATTATTGGCTAAATCCTCATAATGAGAAAATACTCCCACAGAAACAAAGAAGCTAACTGCAAAAAAGAAAAGGTAATAAGCATTACCAAAATTATATGCAAGCGCAAAGGGCATAGCCCAAATTACTATAAACATTATAGTCTTGCAAATCTCACGTACTACTAATAAATTCATATTTGTATTAAATTTTCAAACATAAAGATACAATTTAGTTAACAAATTGCCAAATCATAAAACTGTATCTATAGTTTGTAAAGTTCGTTCTCCCTTATACTCTGCATTAACTTTAAGGAACTTCTTAGCATTATTAAAGACCGCATAAGTTATTGGGCAGTCATCTAATAAGTAAAGACAAAGAGGAAACTTCTTATCTTTATGTAACCGAGAAATTCTACCAATAGCTTGTTCAGTATCTTTCATAGGTAAATGAATAATAAGAGTATCAAGTCTATCGATGTCTAAACCTTCCTTAGCAAGTTGTGTGACTCCAAAAATAAGGGGGCAAGTATTTTGTAGATATTCCTCATCCTCATCAGAACGTTCAGTTGTCTCAGAGACAATGAGCATGGGTTTATATCTTTCAAAATACTTGTGCAATGCCTTAAGCACATCCTTTCTTTTAGAGAGGAAGAGAACGGTGCGCCCAGCATCTAAACATTTCTGTATAAGAGAGATTACAAGTTTTCTACGAGCCGAGTTCTCATTCAAGAACGAGTCAACGACTGAATAGGATAGCTCCGAACCTCGTTTAAGACAACCGAGTATCTCTCTATGAGCAGTTTTTGTTATGTCCCCCTTTGTCATACGTTTGTCAGCTTCTATCCGCAAATTATTATCTGCCACATAAGAAAGAGTTTTCTTTGTTTCTTTGTAAGGATAGTTTATTTCATCTAAATACTTTACAAAAGAAGTGTAATTCTTATTTTTAGAGATAACACTATTAACCTTTATACCCGTTCTAATAGTGTAGACTAAAGGACGAGGAAATCTATTTTCCATTTTTAAGTGTTCACCAAAATGATACTTTAAAATTCGATGAACCCCATCAGTTCTCCTAAATGTTGCAGTTAAAGCTGTACGATAATAGCTTGGTATCTCTTCAAGAATTGGTAAGTAAGTTTCAGCACCAACTCGATGTGCTTCATCTAAAACAGTATGCCCAATATTTTTTATTAACTCTTCTGGTAAAACTCTACAAGAGAATAAATCCATTACAACAATAGTAAAATCCTTGTCGGTAGGAATTTCTTTATCTTTACTTGTAAGAATAACACAAGACGCATTAGTAAAATGCTCAATTGAATTTTTCCATTGTTTAGCTAAATAATAAGTAGGTACTAATACAAGCGTTTGTTTTCTACGAAGATAAGAAAGATAAATAGCCATAACAGTCTTACCATTACCACAAGCAGCCTCGATAAGAATGCCCGAATGTTTTTCAATTGTATCCTTATTGGTGGTAAAAAATTCTTCTTGATAATCACGAAGAGCTATGGAACAAGAATAGGAAGTTTCCCTACCTATATAAGCAGATGTGTCTTTTGGTTCTCCAAAAAAGTATCTTGGTAACACATAAGTGTCCCCTTCTTTTTTAAGATAGCAAATATGAGTATCAATTTTCTTATAGAACCTCCCTTTACCAAAACGCATCATACTTGAATACTCTGGATTAGGGAGAGTAAGAAGTGGTTTTATGTCTTCAATATGTTCTCCCATTTTAAGGAGTTCACTTTCTGAAATTCTTAGATTGCTTCGCCATTCCATCTGACCATAACATTTAAGAGATTATATAATAATATACTATATATATAAATATAATA
>ENA-OWLC01000002-OWLC01000002.1-metagenome-genome-assembly--contig:-NODE-2-length-93569-cov-5.794993_pt1 | contig 93569 bp, 75 predicted proteins | sample MGYA00245344_ERZ651092 | MGnify/ENA primary metagenome ERZ651092 (study PRJEB26857, sample SAMEA4031755) | metagenome | biome: human; feature: oral; material: saliva | place: Philippines | collected 2014 | study... | reverse complement strand
AGTAGTGAATATGTCTAAATCGGCAAAAGGTAATGCTGAACAACATGGCAAAAATATGAAACAGAAATCAGGATTGAATAGAGCAATTCTAGACCAGTCTTGGTATGAATTTAGGCGACAATTGGATTATAAATTGGCCTGGAATGGTGGGCATCTTATCGCCGTTCCGCCGCAAAACACCAGCCGTTGTTGTCCAGCTTGCGGTTATATCGCAAAAGGAAATAGGCAGACGCAAGCCGACTTTCTGTGCGTAGAGTGTGGCTATCAAAATAATGCTGATGTTGTTGGTGCAATCAATATTTTAAAACGCGGTCAAGAAATCTTGGCATCGCAGTAAAAAGCCTTCAGGGCAGGACATGCCCGTAGAGCCTGTGAAGTGAACAATGCAGTTAGATTGTCAGCAGCAGGAACCCACCGAAGCGAGTCAGCAGAAAACTGCTGGCCGCAGTAGAAAATCCCCTTGCCAAAGCAAGGGGAGGATGTCAATTTGCCTATCCGTTTAGGAGGTCTTCGACTTTCTTCATTACGGTAGGAGATAAATCAAATGTTCCGGTTGTTTCGGTTTTGGTTGTTTTACCTTTTCCTTTTGCCGGTTCTTTTGTTTGCTGACGCAACTTAATATCCTCTACGATTAGGCTTAGAGATTCTTTTACAGGGTGCACTGCTGCATCTAGCTCTGAGTATCCCACTTTGTCGTATAGGAGTTTCTCCAAGTTGTTTTGCCTTTCTATGATATTAGTTAAGACAACGATAATGTCCTTTAGAGAAGAGGATTTTATCTGTTCTCCAAAGATTGCTCTTTCTACTTTTTGTAGGGCTTCTGTGTCTGGAATTTCGTATTCTAATTCTAGCTTGAAACCTACTGGTAGTTCTGGTGTAATCAATACAAGGACGGTGCCCGAATTTGTGTCCAGGCTCCCGTCTACTTCTTGTACTTGATAAGCTTCGTTTTTAGACTTAGCCGACCCGCGCTTTGCTTTTGCAGGTATTTCATAGACAGACTCGCCAGTACCAGTTATGGTAATGGTCTCTATCATAGATTATTGTCCTTGTTGTTCTAACTCTTCTAAGAAAAGTTTTTTAGCACCAATTTGGGATTCTGCTTCTTGAAGGTCATCCATTAGTGCGATTGCAATTCCTTGACTTCCCCAGTCTAGGGCTTCTTGGATATTTGCCTGAAGATTCCTACAGTGCTGCTTTAAATCTTCGATTTGTTGGATTAATAGATCTTTTTCCATTGCCTTGCCTTATTGTTGTATGCCGTATTTAGTCATCAGCGCTGTTACTTTTTCTCCGATTCTAGAGATATCGCCCTCGATGAATTCCATTCCTTCTCCAATTACTACTAGACGAATGGTATTTGTATTTTGGTTAGCCCCGAATCTTACTTTGTTGAACTCTGTTCCAGCCTTGATTGGCATTGTTACAATATGCCATTTATCGTACTCGTAGAGTTTATCTCGATCAATGTTCTTACCGTTTATTTTAACATCCTCGTAGAAGCGAAGTTTGAATCCGCTATCCTCGTTTGTAGTCAGCAATGTCGGAACGGCAACTATATTATCTTTCAATGGAGTAATGGCAAATGCACTACCATTAGTTCCACCTTTAGTCAGTCTAAACGGAATTACTAATGCTCTGTCTTCTCCAGTCTTAGAAGTGAATCCTTCGGTTTCAAAATATCTAAATCCGCTATTTCCAGTATAGGAGCTGATAATGGATTTATGCCTATCGACTTCTTTCACTAGGCCTTGCCATCCTTCTGGCTCTCCCCTATTAGGAGAAGAGTTTACGCTCTTGATAACAATATGGCCCAGTTCGACTTTATTTGCGTTTGCTTCCACTGAAGCCAGATTCATTGCCGTTGAAACGGAAGGTCCCGGTTCTCTTGGAGGTGCTGGAGGTTGTGACGGAGTTACAGCAAGATCAGTTGCTGATGAACCCTGTTCTGAGCCACCGGATGTTGAACCTAATCTTTTCTCCAGTTCTGTAATCTTGGCAGTTAGTTTTTGAATCTCTTCCAAGTTTAGTACAGATTGCAAATATGTCGGAGTATAATTGCTATGAACAGTTCCGTTTCTATTTTTACCAATCCACGGTGTAAGTGTTTGTCTTAGCTGGTTGTATTCGTAGTTTCCGATTACTTCACAGCCATTCAATGCGCCCCCGTAGAATCCTTGACTTCCGATGCCATCTCTGTATTTCATTGTTTTGGATACATAAGGGTCACCAAATGGAAGTTTTGATTTTCCCTCGCTAGAGAACGGAGTGGTGTCTGTATAGTTACACATCAAGGTTGAACCTCTTAGTGAACCCACTACTAACTGTCTGGCATAGTTGCCCTCTGGTGAGTTTTGAATCCAGTTTTTAGCAATGACGCATCCTAGCATGTCTCCGTAGTGAGTTTCTGCACCAATGAGCATACCATATGTATGAGAGTTTACAGTCGCAACTGCTGTTGCCCCTGAACCGCCGCCTCCTGTTATTGTTACTGTAGGAGGAGTATCATATCTGCTTCCTGCCCTGTCTAGCCTGATTGCTACGACCTTTCCGTCTTGGATTTTTGCTGAAGCTTGTCCATCGAATGCTTCGTCACCTCCGCCTGTGATTGTTACAGTTGGCTCACTGGTGTATCCTGAGCCTTGGTTTGTGATGTTAATGCCCGAGATTTGACGCATAGAATAGAATTCGCCATAAGGAAGCGCGAATGTGAATTGGTTATTCTCAACCAAATAGTGGTTATGGCCAAAGTTACAAAGGATACCTCTAGGAGCATAAACAATATTGTCCGCCCAGACTTGATGACATCTTAACCACCATTTTTTAGCATCTCTACGGACTTTTACACCTTTGGCTCCATTAATAGGATGAAGGCCCAATAGCCCAGATGTGATGGTGTTTCCTCTTACTTCGATATTGCTATCTTGGTATGGGAAGGAATGAGGGTCCGGGATGTCTTTACTGTTTCTATCGTTAGGTTTAATAAGTTTGCCCGCGAACAGTTCTTCAATGACTGTTGATACGCCATAGTACATTGCCTTACCGACGTTGTTAATAATTTTAACGTTATTGCCGGTATGGATGTCCATAATTTTCCGCATTCCCAATCCAAATACGTTGTCATGGATATAGACGTTGTCCATTGGCAGATATCGAGATGTACATTGTTGATAGCCAGGATCGAGAGAAGTGCCGCCACCAATACCGCGTGTATGTTCAAGGTTTGCGTCCGGATGTCCAACAACAGAGTCTGGAGCGTAGATTCCAGTCAATTCAAAACCAGATGCACGGATACATTCTACGCCGCAGATGTAGTTATGTGTGAAGTAACCGCCTGTGATTTTTGTATTTTCCGCAACAATGCCGGCAGCGAATGCAGCCTGAGAGTCTCTGGCGTCTACAGATTCACCCATAGGAGTGCCGTAGAGACCGCAAACAATTGCACCTCCCGTCATACCTCTAACATCGAAGTTTTTGACGATAGTGTTTTTAGTGCCGAATAGTCTCCATCCGTAACCACGACTGCCTCGTTGTTGTCCGCGCCAAGTTCCCCATTTCGGAGAGGTGGTTCCGTCTTCTTGAGGGAATTCTGAAATGCCTTGCTCATTGAAGTATCCGCCGGCACTCATGTATCTGAGGGAAGAACCGTTTCTTAGAAGCTCCATAATTTTTGTTTTATTGAAGCCTTCTGGTTGCTGAATATCTTGGGCTTCATAGCCGTTATTCATATATGCAGCAATGTCATGGCGCTGTGTAGTCGTATTGAAGCCTGCTTCTGCTACACCTTTGTCTGCCATACCTGTGCCGATATTAGGCGCTTCTTTGGTCCATCCATCAATAGGGGCAAATAACATCTTGTCTCGGTCAGCGCCTTTTTTGTAGCCGAACTCTTGATAGGCTCGTGTAATGATTGTGCCGCCGTGAATGATTTCGTTATCTAGCGAATTGCCACAAAGATGGAATGCATCTTGGCCCATTTCTTCGACGATGAATTTTGCTTTTGCAAAGTCGTATTTATTACCGATTGAGTGATAGAATGAGATACATGGTTGTTGTCCGTGAACTACCAGTGTCTGAGGATTGTCCCAGTTGCGTTTGATGGAACGGTTATCTGCACCATAGTATTCTGGTTTGTAGCCTTTGTTTTTGGTAAATGGGAATACGCCGCCGCGAGAAGAGATGTATGAATGAGGAGGGACTTTGTCGTACCAAGCCTGGATAAGCCTTACGATTTCTCTAGCGTCGTTTTTACTTTCCGCTTTTTTATCCAAAGGCTCATAGTATCTGGACATGACCTTATTTCTAAGGTCTTCTGTCAGTGCATCCTCGATATAATAAATGCCTGACTCTAAAGAAAGTCTTAAAGGGGCTTTAATATGATCTTCGGATTTTGTTGCTTCAACTTGGCTTTTTAAGATCTTTTTGCTTGAGCCTTCTGAACCAAGTGCTTTTCCTACTTCCTCTTCTACTTTTTCTGGTGTTACAACTTTTACACCAGTGGTCTTATTGTTGACCTTGATGTCGCCTTCTTGTCCGACAGTAATATCAACAGTAGGAGTAACAATAGAGGATTTGGCCTCTTTAGCTGCATCTAGTGCTTCTTGGGCTTTAGTTTGAGCTTGCTCGGCTTTTGTTTTAGCATCTTCCGCCGTAGCTTTGTGCTGTGCCACTTCTTGCTTGACTGCTTCTGCAGATTGTTTAGCAGCCTCGATTTGTTCTTTGGCTTCCGATGATTGCTGTTTAGCTTCTTCTGCTTTTAATTTAACCTGCTCTAGAGATTCCTCCGCTGTGGTAATTCTACCTTCAGCCGTTTTGATCGCCTCTAAAGCTTTATCTGCTTTCTTACCAGATTCACTCTGAGATGTTTTGACTCTCTCAATTTCGCCTTTGATTGCTACTTGTTCTGCTTTGTTAGCAGCAATCTTTTGCGCCATTAATATGGTTACTGAGTCTAAATTTGGAGTTGTCATGTTTACTCTCTTAGGCCAGGATTTCTTCTATTTTAGTTTTAGTTGCATTGCTAATATCAACGATTTGTTTGATAGTTACCTTTTCTATGATTTTTTCTTTACCATCTGGAGTTACTTCTGTTTTAACTTCGGTGGCTGTAGAAGAATCAATAGTAGGGCCGGATAAGTCTTGCGTGCCAGTGTTTCCTGAGTTGCTAGAGCCGCCGGAGCCTCCAGGATTACCAGAGGCCCCAGGGATTCCCGAGCCGTTAAAAGGGTTATGACTACCAGTTGTTTGGCCTGAAAGAACTTCTACTCTGCCTTCGTTTTTAAGACGATTAATGGCGTTGTCTACAGAACGGATAACATTTGGATCATCCGGTACAACTATCCCTGTTGGGTCATCCTTAATGGTTTTATTTTCTGAGGCGATATAGTCGTGCTTTCTTAGTTTTCTAACTAGCCATTCCATCTTATTGATTAACCATTTCATTTATCTGATTCTTACTGTTGTTTTGGTTATTCTTAGCTTGCTTCTTCTGAATCTGCTACACCTTCAGCTTGTGCTTCTGGTTTGGCTGCTTTTGGTTTTGCTGGCTTAGCTAGAGGAACTCCCTCCGTTACTGCTGCCCGTTCTACTGGAGCTGGAGCTGCTTTGGCTTGTTTGTTTTTCTTGGCATAGACAGTTGCAGCTTTTTCTGGTACATCACCTGAAACTACTTCAATACGTTTTTCACGTTTTAATCGGGATAGGGTATTCTTAACTGCACGAATAGCAGCTTTGTTTTGGTCTGCTACTTCGATTTCAGTTGCGTCAGTTCTCAATGTTACACCTTCTAGTGCAATGTATTCATTTTTGTTTAGTTTTTTGACTGACCATTTCATTTGGCGGCCTCCTTATTGTATCCGTCAATTAAGTCTACTAGATATTGTTTCTCAAGTCTGCAATTATGAACTTTTTCAATAAGCGATAATGAGTGCTCGATTAGTGCTCTTGATGTGGTTCCTTGTAGTTCTTGGATTTCCTGTTCACATTGTCCGAATCTTACTTCTTCTGCTATTTGTATTTGTTGTGCTTTTTTAGGTTTTTGTGCAAAGGAACAAGCACCCAAGGATAGTGCAGCTAGAACAATTAATAGATGCCTCATTTTTTCAGCCTTTTGTTATATTCAGTTTTAAAGTCTTCAGATACACATTCTTTGTCGACGATAAGTGCACGGATTTCTGCGTTATTATCATTCAGCATATCTCTTACGCCTTTACGGCTCTCTCTGAATTGAGTAAGAACTGTACCCTCTACTCCTCTGATTCTATTGGCTAGTTCAGCTGATTCCTTGAGGTACATTGCTTCAGCGTCAGTACGCCCCCGCTGGTATTTGTTTTCTCCGTATTGGTAAACCAGTGCCGCGCCAAGTCCGAGAATAAAGACAGCAGGAAGAATCTTAACCCAAAAAGGTGTGAAGCTTTTTGCGTATTCAGCGATGCTTTCTTTGTTAATCTTCATCTTATCTCCTTATTCAATGTATTGAAGGGTGACCGTGCTTTATTGCGCGACCACCCTTTTTCTTTTTTATTTGACTGTCGAATAGTCGAATACCAATTCCCAAGAGGAGTCGTTTTCTTGGAAGCTGTAAAGTTTGCCGTCTTCTTTCTTAGTACCGGCAGGTACAACTAACAACATATCTCCATCTTTAAAGTCGGAAGTGTTTCCGGCTTCGCTTAGATCGGCGACTTCTGCAACAAATAGATTGGCAGAGTCTCCTTTTTCTCCGGCGGGGCCAGCTTGTCCTCGCTCACCCTGAATGCCTTGAGGGCCTGCTGGGCCTGCTGGGCCATCTTGACCTGCTGGGCCTTGAACCCCTTTAACACCAGATAGGTCGAGAATGTAAGACCAACCATCTGCTGTTCGGACATAGAGGCGACCGTTATCTTCGTCTGTATCAGGATTGGTGGAGGCTACAACAGCAAATTTGCCTTCTCCGACAGTTCGGTCTGCCTCCAATTCGGCTTTGGTTTCGAATGTTTTGGTGATTGAGAATGGGCTACCCATTTCACCTTTGAGGCCTTGTGGGCCTTGTGGACCGATTGGGCCCTGAGGACCTGCTTCGCCCTTTAGCGTTTGCAGCCATTCTTCCTTGGTGCCGGTATAGCCTCCCTCTTTTGCTAGTTCATATGCGGATTTGCCGTCTTCGCCTTTTTCGCCCTTAGCGCCGCCTGTAACTTCAAGGGAGGTTACTTTTTTCTCTAGCTCCTCGCTTTTGGCAGTCAAAGTAGTCAAACCAGATGCCAGCTTCTTAAATTGTAATGAAAGCAATTGTACGATATTCATTTATTTGCCTTGTACTTATTTATATTCTCTTAAATAGTGCTGGGTCTGTTCCAGACTCTTGGACGTGTAGTATCGCCCTATATGATTTGCCAAGTTCGGCTGGCTTTTTACCAATCCCATACCTTAAGGAGCACCTATCCCCCTTTAATTGGTAAACTGCTATGATTGTTTCACTAGTTTCAGCGCCACTGTAGTTAGTATAGACTTTAGCTATAGGGGAAGTATAAGTGTTTCTGAATGGGATTGGCTTTTCTGTATAAGGATATCCATTATTATTGAACATTTCTTTGGTCAATACGATGAATTCCTCTTTTCTTCCGGCGCCCGTATATAATGGACTACCTTCGATTGTTTCGATTCTTTTCTTCAGTGAAGTTAGTTCGACTAGAATTGGCGCGATCTTGTCAATTAGCTTCTTGAGCTGAAGAGAGATAATTGTAAATGCATTCATTACTCTTCCTTAGATTTCTGAGAAGTTGACAATCTCTTCCAATCGTCCGTTTACTTTTCTGTAGATGATAGAGTTTTCTTTATTCCCATTTGAGTCGAGAACTCCTACAAAAGTCCCCTCCTTGATACTGAAGTCTTTCTGCATATCAAGATAGGTGTTGTAGAATTTTTCAATATCAAATAGTCCGCTTGAAGAACTGGATTCACCAGGGTCTCCCTTTGGCCCCGGATCACCTTTATCGCCTTTTGGCCCCGGAGGTCCTGGAGGCCCTGGAGGACCCATAGGTCCTGTTAAACCGGTTGGTCCAGTCGGCCCCTGCGGTCCAGCTGGTCCTGTTTCTCCTCTAGCGCCTTGAGGTCCCTGCCTACCAGGTCCACCGCCACCTCCCCCTCCAGACGGGGTTACAATTGCCCGAATGGATTCAGCAGAGATGGACGATTCGATCCTGTTTCCCTCAATTCCTCTGGCTACGGAAATTAGGGCGGTGACGTCACCGTTGTCAATGTCGAATGTTGAAAATTCTCTTCTGACAGAAATTCCATTAACGAAGAAGAATGCGGCTTGTTTCAGTTTTAAATCTAACTGCATTAGGCCACCTTGATTAGGATTCTGGATACATTAGGTTTTGTGTATCCGTCTAAGGTTTTCATCTTTATCTTGATTCTGGCTGTATTAATAATAGCGTTCTTTTGTCTGGCAGCTACATAGAGGGATTTTACATTCTCTGATGTTGTTAGCTGATATCCATTCTTTGACTTGCTAGTATTGATATCTTTACCATACTCTAGTTCTCTACCAAGGATATACTTAAGCGATAGAACAATAGAAGTGAATGGGTTGTTTTCCCAGTCCTCGTCTATAATGGTTTGTTCTACGCCGGCCGCGTCCGCAACCCTAAACTCCCCGGATTTAAAAGATACTAGGGTGTATTTAGTTACGTCATAGATTTCGACATAATTGTCAGCAGGGAATGACAAACTATTGAACCCTGTGTAGATAGTAGACTCACCTGAGAATGGGACACCGTTTACGAAATAGGTATCTTTAAAGTTGATAACTTTTCCTGAAACAGCAATTCCGGAAGCAGATACTACGTTCCCTTTTACAGAGATAGGGCTTGTAGCATCGTAATACTTGAAGATATTTGTTTCAAGTAGCGCCGGGTCTATTTCAGTCGCGAAAGTGTTCCCATCAGGATGTCTAACATGGGCGTGTAGCGTAACAATGTTATTATCAGAATAATCATTTATTGGCAAAATGCTCCTAATTGACCTGCCAGTTTTTGACAGCTTCCGAAGAGGCTTAATATCTTTATACGCACCGCCATTAATTGAAATCTGGTAGTGCATATCGACATTCTTAGACTGGTAGTTATCGCAGGTATCTATGGCTACAAACTCGCCGGTAGCCCTGATAGGAATATCGCCTGTAACGTATTCTGTCGGAGTTGAGTACCGCTTTACTGCAATATGGAAAGAGCTTATTTCTACATTGTAGATATATCTGCCTGATACATAATCCGAATTTTTGTCTAGTTCGATGACTATGCGGACATAACGGTCGTTTGTTTCGCCGATTGATTCGTTTAGACTATTGGTAAGGATTCTATCTGTTATCCTATTATAGCTTATTGAATCATTACCAGTGTAGATGGTGTACACATATGCACGCTTTGTTTTTAACTGGATATTGTTAAAGACTCCGTATTCTTTTCTATCAATATCCAATACAAAGCTTTTAGTGCCGCCGTTTAGAGAGGAATAGGAAATGGTCGAATCGATATTGGAGTTTAGGACATTGCGGGATTGTGCCGCGCCGCCATCAACAGTCCAGATCAAATCAACTCTTTTATTATCCTCAAAAACATAACACGAAATGCCGGAGCTAGTGTTATTGGAGATAACATTAGAGCCTGAACCGCTAAATGTGTCCGACTCTTTTACTCCAACAATCTTGCCTCCGTCGACATAAGCGGTGGTTTCTTCCTCGATGTATGAAATTGATGATGGAGAATAATAAACCGCTTTTGTATACTTCGTAACAGACCTATCCGCAACGTTTGCCGCCTTAGCATCCGACGATGCTTTAGCTAACCTTGTCTTAATATCTCTGACATAATCAGATGACTTGGTTTCGAACTTCTCTATCCGCGGCAGCAATTCGTCTATCTTATCCTGATTGCAGAACAGAATATCGTACCATTCCTTTAGAATCTTATTCAGCCCGACCTCAGTATATTCATTACCGAGGCTCGGGATTTCAGTTCCAGCAGATGAAGCTTGGAATAGATTCAAATTGTAAATCGCTTCTTCTACTTTATTCATCTTATACCGTCACTGTGTTTAATGTCAGATTCTTCAATGTTGGTGAACGCAGTATTTCTGCGCCCTTATCTGTTTTACTTTCGGACAGAACCACATATTCAGTGTCCATTGTCGCATCTTTTAATTCGATTTGACGTTCGCTTACTGAATAGGATTTCTTATCAAGAACTTTAATTGGGAAGCCTGATATGAAGATATTTGAATAGATGTATTCTACCTCGGATTCGCCGCTAATTGTAGATTGAGAATACAGCATACCGTTTGTATAGTCAATAGAGTATAACCCGCTTGAGCTATTAGAATCGGCTACCGATACGGAGATAAATGTATCGATAATATCGTCGGTTTTAACTCCTTCTGGCAATTGAATAAATGTCTCATTGCCAACATCTTCTAGCATATAGTCGCCGCGATAGATGAGTTCATCCTTGCTAAAAACTTTGGAACTTAACTGTTCAACGCCGCCGGTGATTTCAATATTATCGAAATGATTGACAAGTCTGCCCAGGCTAAATCTATTTGATGATTTTGGAATAAGAATGTTTGCCTTGCCGGAAGTTTTAAACTCGTCAATACCATTGATATATGGAACCTCTTTTACGAACGACAAAAGGGAAGATGATTTGTTTGTAAACTTCAAGCCTCCCTTTAGCAAGCCAGAGTGTGCAAGTTTAGCGGATGTCTGACCATCAAAACATGAAAGTCTCTCTTTTGATTTAGAGAACTTGGCCTCCTCTGTATATAGGTCGATTCCATTAATATTGGAACGCATAACTAGAGGGATTTCTTCGTAGTTGATGTACATACCATTAACAATAGCGGAATGGGAAGCGGAATAGAATCTGCCGTCGATAATAGTAAACTCGCCTTCGTTTAGAGGGACCTCCGGATATCTGCTATTGAAGGTTACATTGATAATGGATTTATTTGAACTAGTAGGAACCGTTACCGTGAAATAGTCCAGCAAATTAATATACTTGCCCGCCTCGAATTCCATTACCTTTTTACCGAACGGGTCAGTCAAAGATACAGCTCTATTAGAAGGGGCAAATACCCATTCGTAGCAAGATGTGAGTGCACCTAATGTTAGGTTAATTCTTCTTGTATTCTCACCATCTGTAAGGGTGTAGATACCGGCAGGTTGTGCAAATGGGATTACCATATTTGCACTGTCCGATATTCTTACTTCCCTGCTAACAGGCAGTGACGCTTTGTATGCCTTTGCTGATTTAGGATCAATAGAGTATGGTGGAACGATTCTATAAATCTCGCCGCCCTCGATTGCGCATTTAATCTTATCAGCCCTAATTGTTGCCCTTGTAATATTTTTCATAGGAGCAACAGTCTTAATGAGATAATCAGATTCAGATTTGATTGAGCTAATAGAATCAACCATCTCTGTATTATCGTTGTAGAGGAAATATGAACCTCGTTCTCCGAATTGATATCCGAGTCTTTCTGATACGATATATTTATCTGATAAATCAAATGGAGTTTGAATTGTCGGAGATTGTTGGCTAACCCGCTGGATATGTCTATTAATACTGGATGCCATCAATGGCAATGTATGTCGGTTACCTGTCATCCTGATTCTAAAGAATAATGTAGTAACTGGCGTTTTGGTATTGATAGAGTTTTCAGATTTAGTATTGAAGTCAAGGTGTTTGGGGTGATCGCTCACAGAGAATGGAGTAGATACCTGGTACCATGTTGAAGAATCATTGCTTATTTCGAATGCGATGTTTTCGAACGAGTATTTATCCGTAGGAATAGATGCGGCGATTGAAGCCTTTAGGATTTCGTCCTTCTGTGTAATAGGGCCGAATACAACTTCACCACTTTCAATTGATGTTGCAATGCCAACAGAAAGATTACGGATGCCGATAGCGTATCTAATCTGTCCGCTCTTTGAGGTGTATGGACTATTTTGAAGGAAGGATATCTTAACCGATGCTGCATTAACGCCCGGAAAGCTGATTTGCGAAACGCCATTGACTTCCTGGACGGAAAAGTCAGAGCGATAAAAGCGTTTTCCGTCTGGAGAAACCTCAAGGTACATAACGATAGGCTTATTAATGCCGTACTCAGAATGCACCAATGATATTCTATTAACCTGGTCTACGTCTCTAAGATTGATAGTTAATACTGCGGTGATTGCGGAATCAAATTTCTCTACTTCGTACTGAGTCTCGGAAATAATCGTATTCTTATTGTTATATCTAGGAATATCGAAATCCGCAGAGTTGCCCTCTTGTCCATTTGTATTGATTTTTACATCTACAATAGGAACCGGTGAGAACGTTTTAGTCTGCAAAGATAAGGTGCCGCCGCTAATTATGATTCCACTATTCTTTAGGATTGGCATATTATTAATGCCAAATTGCCGATTAGTGTTGCCACTTACAGTCGATACGGTCAGATATAAATCTGAAACTTCAGACATCTGCTCTCTTACATCCGATACACCCTCAGCAAACCTACCTATAGCCATAGCGATTCTATTATTGGAATCGTTTACAGATGAAGCCAGCTTATCCGCTCTAGCTTTAATATCGGATAGGAGTTGCTCTCTCCATCCAGGAAGCCGTTTTGAATAAACGGAATATGAACTGAAATAATCTTTTATCATTTTGATATAATTCCAACGTATTTGATGTTAGGCTCGGACTTGTCTGGGTCAATTACAATTGCATCCAAATAACATGCTATTTTGTAGACGTCCTTATTTAAAATCCTAATTGAATTGTTTTCATCGATAGCTATATCCTCATTGCTATATAGACCGCCGGTATAGTTTGGAGCTGCAATATAGAAGCAAGACTCATCTCTATCTTCCACCTTGCCGTCCTTGATTACAACCTCATCCTTACTAACCATTCCTGCCCTGTACTTGTATGCACCGGACAGTCTGTATTTAGAGGGTTCACTTCCAAGTACGACCTCTCTAGTTTTACCGAGGCCCAATGTAATTTTCTCTTCCATTAGCTCTACGCCAGAACGAGAGTATCCGGTCACTGTGATATTCCCAGAGATAATCGCAGTCTCAAGGTCTTCGCCCTTAATCACTAAGTTAAGTGAACCAGAGTTAAGTATCTCTGTCCTCTTTGTTCGCAATGAAGCGACATCTTCGGATGAGATTCTATTGGCATCAATATCGACGAATTTAGACAGGAAGTCTCCATCTTCGATGTGCTCGTGGATAATTGAGACTTCTATTGCCATAGAGTTTTGATGTTTATTCTTGATTACGATAGGTTCATCTAGTTCAAGAGGGAACGATATGATAGGTTTTGCATTACCCATAGAATCAATAGCAGTAATAGATGAGATTACTACATCTCTTACATTTGGACGGATTACGATTCTATTGAAGAACGATACGCCCGGCCGTAATGTTTCTCTTAGCTCTTTCATGCAAAATACCTTTCATCACGAGGTGGCATAACATATGCCTCATCGGTAGTCGAATAAATCATGCTACCATTTGCCGACGTGTCAATCTCCATGATTGCATAATGACCTGCATCCTCTGAGGATAGATTACTGCCCTGAATAAAGTCAGAACCGCTCTTGATAATGCCGAGCTTCTCAATGTATCCTCTATGCCATTTTTCAAGGTCTGCCTCAATTCTATCCATTGATTCTACGATAAAGTCAGAAGAGGAAGTAGCAGTCTCGCCAAATCTAGAAACTTCCTTAGTAACGTATGAAAGACCGATTCCATCTAAGTCTTTAATGTCCTTGATTCGCAATTCATCATTAACGTAGTTGAACTGATGGTTTTGAATAAAATCCTTCATTACTAACCTTTCGGAATCTTAGACAGGTGAACGTATTCGGCTGTAATTCTACCGATTGGGTAGTCCGATTTTTTAGCCTTGATATACGTCTTTCCATCAAGTTCTTTTGAAGCAAGTTCTTTTAAAATTTCTCTGTGCGTATTGTATGTATTAACTAAGCAAATTTTAGCGCTTTGACCAAGGAATACAGGAGGATTGCGTCTATGGAAACGGCCATCATTATCGTTGACAAAATCAACATCTAGTTCTTCTTCTCTGTTATCTATTTCTACAAGTACGTCTGAATCTGTTTCTCCAATAAGGGTCGGATATCCAGCAGATAGATTTGCATCTATTACTGTAACATTTGAATTAATAGATTGTGGAGCGTAATCTGCCAAGACTATTCTTGAGTATGACAGTTTTGGCAGTCTTAGGTCTCTTAGCCCTATACTTCCTTGTACTGGCATTGCTCTTCTTCCGGAGATAGCATAATCTAGTTCCTGTTTTTTAATTCTGATTTCTGCTATTTCCAATACGGTATCTTTTTCTAGCTCTGGGGCAGATTGAAATAATGAGCGCGGCGTCTTTGACTTCTTCCTACCTTTGCCTACATTGTAGTCAACTCCAGATGCGGAATTAGACGTAACAAGAATCGCGGCGGGAATAGAAGAGTTAATCCCTGTCATTGTTGAGTAAATACAAACGCCAGCCTTATCAAAGGCGGAAAATAAAAGCTCTGTATTCAGGAAGTCCTCAGCATCACCCTTGGTAATTGAGTATGGCGTTGCGTAAACCTTAATAACTGATGAGCTTCTGATTACACTCAATGGTATAGAGGCATAGTTATTAACAGGCTCGATATATTCGTACTCTACATCAATTGCCTTTAATGTCGTGTCAACAAGAATAAAACCTTGATTATATACGATATTTTTAGGCTCGTGGGATTTGATGGAGTTGATATATCTATGAGGAAGTTTTGCCACGCCGGAACTGACAGGTACTTTTGTTTTATTTGTTTTGATTACTGATGCTACAAACTCTGGAGATTGAAAGCGATATTTTGCTTTCTGTTCTCCCACTGAAGCGACCCTATCGCTCGAGTATTCGTTTGCGAAGATGCCTACTACCGGGCTGTTGGGATTAGTATACTCAGAGATTGTTGCAATCTCTCCCGTGATACCTGAGAACGAAACATTCTGATTTTTACATCTGATAATATATTCACCAGATGAATCTTGTGATACAGAATACGTTCTATTGTCGAGCGCCTTAATGGCGTTGAGAAAGTGATTAGACTCCTTTACGAATACTGGAATACCGATTTCTCTTAGCTTGATATTGCCATATTCGATATTTAAATATGGGGCATCACTATAAATCCAGTTGTCGTCTTTTGTCCAATACGGTGTTGATAAAGAAGGCTCTCCTCGAAGTTGGTATTTATACCACATCGGGCGGCCGTTATGAATAATGTCGGTGATTAAAATATCAGGGCTGCTAGAACGAATAGCAATCCCTGAAATAGATTTTGATTCCAGTCTGACAAATCGAAGTCTGTCACCCTGACTCTTGTGTTCGATTTCAATTAGGGACCCGTTCAAAGGAGATGTATCAACAGCCACGACAGCATTTCTGCTGTCTGTGGCCTGCTGAAATTCCGCTGAATGCTTCTTCCCTACAATTGAAATATTGTAGGTTATTGTTGTCATGGAGCGTATTTTGCCCTTCTTGCAATAATGTTAAGAACAGATTTATTATTCAGCTCGTTTTTAGACTTTTCGTTCTCAACCACTTCGATTGCACTTACAAATAATGTACCAAGACAGAACAAGTTGCCATTGGCAACCATTGAGTCTTCGATGTAGGCATTGTTGATAGTCGTAAATTTCTTACGGCTAAGGTTGTTTGCCTCTCTGGACATTGCGGCATTAGAAGAAGTGATTGGGACAGTTTTGGTTGTATCGCCCCGGATACTATTGACAGACATTGCATCTGCTTTGATCAAGGAAGCGTCGCCGGTCATAAGAATTGTGTTATTCTCAATGATAACACCAGAGCGTTCACTACCTGTCATTATAGCACCAGATATAGACATCTTACCAGACACGCTAACTGTGGAGTTAAATCTGGTTTCACCTGCAAAGCTGTTAACTTCAGCCGAGCCGATTTGTGTCAAGCCTTTAGAGACGTTAAGTTGTCCTAGTGTTGCAGTTGATGATGGAACTGATGTGACATCCCCTTGAAGACTTAGGCCACCAGAAACAATCAGGTCTTTTTCAATAATTGCCTTATCTTTGATATAGGCGCTGTACATCTCTGTCTGTCTGTCAATGATAACACCGCCCTTAAACTCTGATTGAGCATCTGCGCGGATTGTCTTAACATTTGCAATGCCCTCAATCTCTAGGTTGCCTTTGGCTTTAATAGAGCCTTCAACATTGACCTTTGAATTGAGTGTGGCTTCACCAGATATTGTTACCTTATCAGTCATTAAGACTTCGCCGGAGAATGTAGATTTCTCATTGCCGAAGACAACATCACCAGAAATGTTGATATTATCGCCTTGCTGACCAATATTGGAGTTGCCCAGAATTGTAGCACCTTTGTCTGCCCTTAGCTGACCGTCTGAAACGATATCGCCCTTAGCATAGATATTGCCGGCAGCACTGATATTATCTTTAACATCAACTGCTGTAAACTCTGCGCTTGATTTGGAATTAATCGGGCCATCTACCTCTAGCCCAGCCTTAGCTCTAATTGCAGACTGGAAGCTTGATTGGCCTACTACATCCAATTCTGCTTTCACCGAAACAGGAGCAGAAATCTCTACATCTCCAAGGAAGATATTTCGGTTATTATTGAATGTTGCATTGGCTAGAACGTTTAGCTTGTCGTTTTCATCCGAGCCAACATAAGTATCGCCGTTGAGCTGAACCTTACCACCGACGTAGATATCGCCTCTAATAGATGCGTCTTTTTCTACGTCAAGCATTCCTGATGTAGCGGTGCCGGTATAACGAGCATTAGTTGCAGTCACGTCGCCATCAGCAGTTAAGTTACCATTGGTAACGAAGTCACCTGCGCCTGAAATACCTGCTCTTGCATCCAGTTTGTTTACTACGGATAGCTGACCAATACTGGCAACATTAAATTTGGCCTGGTCTGCATTAACAGAGCCTGTTGTAGAGATTGTTCCTGCGCCACTAAATCCAGCGCGAGAGTAAATATCGCCCTCGATGTTGATTTGTTTCGAGAATGTTGCAGGGCCTGAGAAGATTGTACTGGATTGAACTGCAAGCTCATTTGCTTCGAGTCTGTTCTTGGTTTGGATAGAACCACCAACAACAAGCCCGGAATTGATCTCTACATTCTCCGTAAAATCAACCTTACCTGTGAATCGTGAGTTGCCGGCAACTTCGATTTCTTTTGTAGAAATCTTGGTTTTAAACTCACCACTTTCTGCACTAACATAACCGCCAGCGTCGATGTTTCCGTTCAGGCCAAGGTTTTTATCAATGGAAACTGAACCAAAGACTTTTAATGAGCCTGTTGTGACTTCCGAATAAGACAAGTTGGAACAGTCCATCTCGCCCGCGCGGGTCTCTGCGAATACAACACCATTGCGAGATTCAACTACAAGCCAGCCTGGAGGGCAGTCAGCATCTGCACCGGTTGCATAAATGTTTGCATCTGGGCCTACATGGATACCCTGTCTTTGTTTTAGCGATGACTCTTTGACTTTGATACTGTAGAAATCACCAGTACCAGCAAATGTGTTGGCTCTTGGCATTAAGGTTAGGTTATCTAACCGGGTTGCGCCGTCTTTTGCAAGTTCACCGAAACCGTACTTAGTTCCTAGGACACTGTTAACCTTTGTAGTATCTTTTAGGAAATACAGGTCACCATTGCCGGTCTCGAAGTAGGTATCGTGGTCTGTCTGAGTTGCTTGTCCGCCGTTCTCTGCTGATACGTAGACGTTTGCAAAAGGCAGGCCTTCTTGACGTTGGTAACGAATACCGGTGTTCTTGCCTGACTCTTCGATTGTAAGCGGTTTCTTACCTGCAACTGTTGCTGCACCATCTACGCTCTTAATAGAGTTTGCGCCCTCTTCGCCGAACTTAATTGCTCCATCGCCGGAGATGCCAATAGATGTCGGGTTGAAGGACTTAGCAGCCAACTTGTCAAATGCAACGGGGAGCTTAAACTCAACTGAAGCTTCTGCATCTTCGGAGGATACCTCTACTTTATTGCCGTCATTACTGCGGAAGTCAACCTTGGCTACCTTAATTCCGCCAGTACCCTTGGTTGCAAGAGTTCCTGATACCGATGCGTCTTGAACAGAGATAGACTTAGCTTCGACTGCTGCTAGCTCCTCATCTGTCTTGGAGACCTTAACTAGGCCGTCTTTTGCTCTAATATTTAGAACGTTCTTGGCATCACCCTTATCGCCGGTAGAGTAGAGCTTGTTTCCATCGAATTCAATTGCTGTGGCATACAGGTTCTTTTCTTCGCTAGGTAAACCGTGTGTATTGATTTTTAGACCAGAGTTTGTACCGAATAGTTTTACACCCTGAAAGTCTTTATCATACATCAAGGATACGCCAGTAGAAACAGAACCGAAGAACAATTTATTAGAATTGTCTAGGGTATTGTTATACAAGTCGCCAGGGTTTGTAGAACCAATAAGAACATCGCCAAGGATTGCATTGTTAAAGTTGCCGGGATTGTCCGTAGTATAACCGTCCCTATGGAAATAATGAGGATGGTCATCGCCTTTGTGTTTTGATACGCCAAATCCTGGCTGTCCGGCAACATAACGATCAGCAATTAAGTCTACAAGTTTTGAATGACTAAGTAACGCCGATGGGTCTTCACCATTGTGTGCATGAGAGGTGAACAGCTTATACAGCAAGCCTACACCGTCACTAACAGTCCAACCGTTAACGTATAGAACAATCTCTGGATTAGACGGAAGAGACATCTGCGTTTTGAATTTAAACGTAGAGTCGCTTAAGAGATATACGACGGCATCTGATACTCGTTGGTATCTTTCATCTGATTTAACCCAGACAGATACGTCAGAAGGATTGGCCTCTTTGGTTCCGTTTGGGTCAACATATGGTTTGACCTTATCCGGGAGAGAAGGCTGAATCCCATTTGGAATGCTAATATCGCCAATCTTTGTTGTCGGCTTAATTGTTACAGAGTAAGTCGTATTGTCCAATTTTTGAACTTCTGACTTAGGCTGTTTGCCCGATGCAACGCTCGCTACGTTTGGATAGGTATTGGTTGTGTATTTCTCGTAGCCTGGAATGCTTGGAAATTTACCCTTGTAGGTTACAGAGAATTGGCCCTCTGGGTTTTTATAGAAGTTTAGTCTGCGACCCTCGATAGAATAATGAGAGTCGTTTGTCATTGTAGCTTTATCTACCTTTTCGTATGACTTACCGGACTGGGTTGTGATTGTTACATCAGTCAGTGGGATAAGGGTCAATACGAAATCATGGGATGCCGAACCGCTGAAATTTTCTGTGAAATCTGTGATTGTTTCGCCAAAAGGAATTTGCGGTGCCAACAGTTCGCCATTGCCAAGTGTACCGGCAAGAGTTCCGTTTAGGGCGCCTGACTTACCGCTAAAATTATTGACATCCCCAATATCCCCATTGATGCTATTGCTCGCCTGAGCAAGCTTATTGATTGCATCAATCGTTCCTTGTTGGGTTATTGTGCTGCCTGAAAGCAGAGTTAGTTTATCCATTGTTGCTACCTATAATAATAGGGTTGTCTATATTTAAATACTCTACGGAGCCGTTTTCTTCTGTTCCGTAATACACTTTGACTTGCGTTTGAGGTGCTTTTAGTGCAGCTACAATTGAGCTTAAAACGCTAGAATTTGAAGACTCCCACTCATTCTCTTTGATAGGAGTGTACCTAATTATGTATCTACCCTTGGAGTCAAATTTTAGTGTACCAGCAGCGTCCTTGTTGTAATCAGTTATTGCCACCCTAGAGTTACGGTGACCAACTCTTTGTACAGAGATAGAGGCCGAATTTGTGAGATGCGGAAGGATAACTCTTCTGTCCTCATTATCCACAACAGTTTCTAATAGGTAGGAGCCAGATCGCCCATCTCCTTTTGATTTGTACACATCACCATTAGCTACACTCTCATAGGAAATCGGGTTCGCGTTATCTGATTTGTACTTCTTAAGAAGTCTGGATTTGATATCTGTGATTACTGATAAATCCGAGGCTGCAATCTTAGAGTTAATCTCTGTTTCCCATTCTGAACTTGTTTGAGCTAATGTGTATTCTCCTGGAGGCAGAATATGTTTTCTGCCCGCGGAGTATGTAACGCCATCTATATCGATAGGACCTGTGGATTCTATGAAGAAACTGGCCCTAGCACTGATGGTATTGCCATTGGAGGCAATCTTATCGACGCTCTGATTATTTATCTCCAGAAGATTTAGAGTTATTGATGGGTTAATTGCTTCGAGATATGTAGCTGGGCCGCTATGAATAACTACTAATGGGGCAGGATTATATTTGATTGTAAGACTTTTCCCGGATTTATTTATGACAATGCCGGAATATGGATTTACATCGTATTCTGCCGCGCCTTCTACTCTGACGTTCGTAACAGGGTAATAGTCCAGCTTAATGATGCTATCTGATGAAACCTTGGTCTTTTCCTCTGGGATAGCAATGTGTGAAACTTCGATTGTAAGTTCGCCGACCTCATCCAGATTGATACCGTGGTTATGTGAGTCTTCTTCGATATGATCTAACTCACCAACTCTCGTTGTAAGGATATGATATTTGTCATCCTTATTGTCGCTATATTTGATATATACGGAATCTGAGTCTTTGCCTCGTTTATAAACTGATGCAGATACTGATACGTATGTTTTGAGCTTTATTTTTTGGCTGGAGGGGATAAATCCATAGCCAGACACCGCCGAGACAGAACTATCATCTTTTAGGAAAGACATAGATCCTGCTGTTAGCTTACCGAACGAATCGAATGACATTAACTCTGATTCCCATCCGAATTTAGAGACTGAACCTGGAGACGTGTATGTGTCTAATAGATGGTTTCTATTAGGGTCTACTTCTGACAGTCTAAGAGGTGGGCTCCGGTATTCGGGAGATACTCCAGCTCTAGCCCCGACCCTTACGTCATAGGTTAATGTAGGCATTATCTCTCCCATATGTTTTAAGATTAAAGTCAACTATTGCATCATTGACTTGCTTAATGTCTTTGATTCGCTTCGTATCTCTAATTACGTTTGCATCTGCTGCCAATAGGACGAATGTTTTGGCTCTATGTAGACTCTCGATTTCAACCGGCAGTTCTGAGCTTTCTGAGAAGTATTTTCCATTCCCCGCGATTGTGTTATCGCTAAGGATTCTTATTTCAACATTCTCATTATAACTTCCAATCAGACCCTTAGCAATATATTCGGATACAAGGGACGCGATATAGATTGGAGAACGTTTAGCTTCTGTTATAACTAAGTCTACATTAGAGTAGTTCGCAATAGAAAGGGCTGGGAGTTTTTCCATGTCCTTGAATACTTTTGTCGAAATACCTTTTGTTTTCAAAAGCTTAAATAGCCCGCCGATGGTTAAATCTTTAAGGTCAATCAACTCTCCATCTACCTTCATAATCCCATCATACACAGAAATGGTTTTATCTGTGTTATAGATTGCAATAGCCGGATAGGTTTCACCGATTGTATTAATGTAGGACGGGGAAAGCTCTGCTCTCTTAAACGGATTGATGTCGATTGTTTCTACTTTAATCATGATACTTTAATCTTTCCGTAATCCGAATCTAGCGCAATCCTAGAGCTATTGTATCTGGAGTAAATGTGTCTTAATGGTCTGACCTTGTAGAGAGAACCTTTTCTTACAACGTATAATTCTTTGTTGTAAAGATACATCGCCGTGCATCCATCAATAATGTCGGTGTATTGTGATACCATCTGTGCAAGCATTGTAGAGTAGGTATTTCCGTCCTCGTCTTCCACTTTGAACAGATACGGATCTTTGTTGTCACACATGATGGCGATGTTAATAACATCTGCCGTCATTCGTGCATCAATCCATGTGTTCTCATCGACCATAAGATTACCAAAGCGGTCCACATAGTACAGAGTTTCTCCGTTCTTAACCGAGATTCTGATATTGTTACTGCTGGACCGTGCCGCTATTTGATGAGCTTTTACCCTTGCTCTAATAATCGAACCAACTCTATGTTCGTAGTCCTCTAGGTAGACGTATTCGTTATTGTTTGCAGAACCGTCTGCCATTGTATCTGAAGATAGGTTAAATGTCGGTTTAGCTACACCTAACCATCCGGCTTCATCAATAGTATAAACGTCCATGATAGAAGATAGAAATCCAAATCTTGCAGGGATTTCCATATCGTATTGGCCAATAGGAGATTCTAATTCTCTGGCCTTGTCTACGATAAATACTGTTTCTTCATCAAAGGTTAGGCCGGCGTCCAGGAATGAACCGTCCAAGCCTGTTACCCTACTAGGTAATGTTTCTTTGGTTACGATAGAATGCTCGTCTTGGCAATCTACGTAATTAGAAATGTCAATTTTGATTGGAGTTTGAACTGAACAGATTTCTGAGAACTCATTGAATGATTCAAAGCATCCCTTATGGGTGATCGTAATGGACTCAGCTACATATTTGTAGTCTTTGGTGTATCCGCTTATGATGACCGGGATATTTTCTGCACCTCCGGCTGATGTGATATAGGCCCTATTAGGAGAAACAAACCTTAAATTAAGGTGAGTCTCGCCCGGCTCCAAACTGACTGAGAAAGAGTCCTCAAGCCAGTTGGAAGGGTCTTCTAAAAGCTCTACACCGGTTGCAGGATATAACCCAAAGAACTCTTCACCGTATTGTCCGATATTCTCCAAAATAGAGGTGCCTATATATTCGACATCCCCATTTACAGAAATAATTCTTGTAGATTCGGACTCTACTTTTTTATACTCCCCGTATGACGGGATAGTGTAGAGCTTAGAGTATGTGTCCAGTCCAGACTGCCTATATCTGGTATTTATTAGATTGGATGCGTATTCAATATTTGAATTGATGATATCAGATATAGGAGAAAGAACTCTTCCTACATTTGAGTATGGTGACAAATAGGGAGTTGACCATTTGGCAAAATATTTTGTCAGAAGATTGAGCGATAAGTTTTGCTTCACTCTGGTGCCCCTTGTGCTTCTGCATCTGAGAATACAACGATATATGGTCCATCAATAGCAAGGGTGCCGCTAGATTGTGAGCCTATAATCCCCAACTTTTTGTGTGAGGTTACAAACCTATCAACTGTAACTCCGACGCCTGATTCAACGATTCGCTTATTAAGCTCGTCGATGTTAACGGTCTTTGAGAATGGAGTATAGATACCGTTAAATGCATCCGCCATGGCTGCCATAGCCATTTCTTCGGTTACATTCCTGTATGTATACAAAGGAGATAGCCTGATCACTTCTGCTTCATGAACTTCTATTCTTTGTTCTGCAGACAGTTTATAATCAGCTCTTGCTCGAATAGCTGAGGTGATTGCCTCAAAGTTTTGCTCTGCTTCGTTTAGAAGTGTCTTAGCCGTAGCAACATAAACCCTTGTTACGCCTAGGGATTTATCCTCTTCAATGTCGTAATATTTAATAAGCGGGATTGAGGATACTATACCGGCCAATGCTGCATTACTGGAGCCGTGTGTTTTATTTTTAGCTAGGAACACTCTGCCTCGAAGTTGAAGGTCTGTTTCTTCATACAGACGATTATGAATTGGTTTTTTGAAGCGAAGGATTGCGCCGGTAGTGTGGATATTGTCCTTACTGAAGATATCAATAAAGGTATTGGTTTTGATGTCAGACTGAGAGTTTGAAATAACTCTGGCGGCCACTGGGATTGATACCTCGTTTGCGGAGATATGAACATCCTTAAGGACTTCGATTGTAGATGCACCGATTTTAAATTGCTTACCGGCCTTGATAGCTAATTTGCCGTCAGAGAATCTTGGGAATGAGATGCCGTTTTCCGGTTCTAATGCAATGGCTGCATCTTGTTCGTCAACATAAATGTCGGAGTAAATATCCCTGACTACACCGAATTCAAGGGCGTTATTTGTTAGCGTTTCCCCAACCGCCAATTCCGTATAGGTGCTATTAACAAGACCATTCGAGTATTTAACAGAATCGGAGATAACACCGCCAACAGACTCAGCGATGCCAGACATGATAGATGAACGACTATCATTGTTTACGCCCGTAACTTCTGCCATCTTCTGAAGGATGCGTCTTTTTGTTAATGTAGGATTAGTAACTTCACTAAACATATCTGATTCCTCCAGAAGGACTGAAGACTATGTTCAACTCGTTTTCCCTATTCGTTAGGAAGTCTCCTGTTGTTCCAACTGAGATTTTAAAGAAGATTTTATCTCTATCAAGAATTGGGATAACTGAGAGTTGAGATGCGTTTAAAAAATTGTCTGATGTTAATGAATCTACAATGGAGCGTTGGATTTCTGCTGCAAGAGCCTGGTTAATCTTTCTGCCAATAAAGGACTGGAGATTTGCGCCGTATAGTCTATGCAAAAATAAATCTCTGTGGCCCGTCATGATTCTATGGGCGGCATTTTGAACGACAATATCATTTTCGTTTCTTGTGGATTTAATGTCGTATCCGCTAAATGAGATATCCCCGTATTTGTCCATACGGAGGTCTCTTTGTATATTTTTGGAGTACATTAAAAGATTCCCGTAATGGTGCTTACTACGATGGAGTTTAGTACTTGCTGTGTTCCAATATTTTTTGTTGGAACTGTAACTTCAAATGTTGGAACTGGAGTTATGATTGTAGATGGCATGCCGGATAAGGCTACCGGATTGAATTTGTAGAACCCGCCAAATGTCATTGATGTGGGAGATGCAGATACAGAAAACGGGCCGTTAACAAACGTCCCGTAATCCTTGTGGACCGAAACAGACATTGAGCCTGCTGATACGGCAGTTACATCTTCTCTTACATCGACGACCGTTGAGCTCGTTGGAGATGGTCTTAGGATAAGAGACATTAACTACGTCCTGTGAAAACTGTTGCGGGCATATAGCAGTCTTTTGTTCTTGTTTCTTTTTGTACGTCCAGTATTGTATATTTCTTATCAATACGGGCTGAGAAGTCTACATATTGAGACTGGTGTGATGGTGCCGCTACAAACATACTTTGCTCGCTGCCATATACACCTACTGCGCCCTTGTGGAATCTAGGGTCATAAACCTCACTTTGGATAACTTCCAGGTTTTTGGAAGCCTCATTGCTTACTGCCTGCACTTCTTTCTTTGTTAGTTGGTCTATTATACCATCCTTATTCCTAGACCGCAAATCAAACAACTCCCGTCTAGTCATAACTCGTGCATCCGAATTATTAATAATGGTTGCACCCTCAGGAAATCCTGTTGACGTAAAGAATACCATTACGCGGCAGTCAATAAGCGTCTTTGGGTCTACAGCCTGAACAGAACTATTAATATTGATCGGTATTAATAGCTCTGCCATTGTGGCTGTACTTTCTGGAGCGTATCTTGGAAGTCCAACTAAATGCCGCCCGCAGTTGACGGTGTTTCCCATCATGTCCTGCATGGGTTCACCCTCAAGCCTGATTACGGCAAATAGCTGGGTTCCCTGAATTGAAATAGATTGTATGGAGCCGACTCTTGCGAAGTCAGCCCCAGATTTATTTACTAGGGCTGTTGACATATTAATCCGTAGCTAGTTTGAAATATAAGGCATATTTAGAACCATCGTACCCGGCCCGATTTGAAGCCTCGTTGATGTCGCCTAAAGCCCTAATACTTTCTTTCACCGCCTCTACTTGTAGCTCTAATGGAGTTTCTGTATCATTCCATCCTGTTAGGCCTGCCGTATATTCTTGACCGTAAACCTTAACCGGGAACTTCATCAATGCACGGTGTCTCATTTCGAGTTTAAGTGCATATGATTCGATTAGGTTTTGAACCATAGCCAATGCGCCATATACAAGGACTACCACAAGGGCAGATACTGCTGCTGTGGCAATAAATCCGCCTGCCGCTGCACCTGCCGCTGCCAATGCTAATGATCTTCCGCCCGCAATAACAGAGCGGACTGCCGATATTACCTTAGCTGCTCTTGGTAGAACTTGTAGCGCCTTTGAGCCAACAGATGAGCCGAATGACATTGCTGTATGTGCTAATGAACGAACCCAACCTGCGCCGGCAACAGCTTTACCTGCCCGTGCTGCTAGCGATAGACCCTTTCCTATCGCAGGGCCACCAAGTACACGACTTGCTGCACTGTACAACGCTGTTGTCGAAGCAAGTCCTACTGCAACGTTACCTACCCCAAGAAGATATACTGAAGCGCCAAGGTCAGTTGGCTGGAATGCTGTTTGTTCATAGATTAGGCCTGGAATTGTTTCTGCGCTTGATACCTGGGCATATTCAGATGCGGCGGTTGAAACAAAGTTCATAAAGATGCCAAGTTTCATATATAGGTTTGAATACATATGAGTTGACGGCTCTACGAACATACCGGGAGTAATGATTGTTATATACCCATCGAAGTCTGTAAATACATGCTGAACTTCACGGCATTTAATCACACCGGACATATTTCTCAGGTCATCTTGAATAAACGCATAGTCACCAGGCTGAACATCTGGATTACCTGTAATGATGACTGCACCATTGTACATCTTTTCCAATTCTTCTAGCAAATAACCTTGAGCAGTTTTAATAGCCATACCAACAGAACTAATGGAGTTGTCGTTGATATATCCGAACTTAGCAAGCGAACCTTTAAGGCCGCCGTTTGCCTTCATATCGAAGATATTTTCTCCATATCCAAAATCCTCTGGGTCGCTATTGTATTCCACTTTGGCGCCAGTGATACAGTTCTGGTCTAGCTTCAATTGATTTGAAATCAGATTATATGAACTGTTAATCATATGGAAGTTTGTAGCAGGAACATAAGAGGAGATATCGATATATTTGTCTGCGTTTGCGGCATCCAATAGGTCGATAACATCGGAGCCATTGTTTTTCAATGTTTGCTCTCCAATGATTTTTGTCTTCTCTTTTAGTTCGTTTTCTGCTACGAATTGTCCGATACCTGTGGTGTCTCCAGCTAGGGCTGAGTCTGCCTCTTTTTTGAAGTCAGCCTTCTTCTGAATCTTGGCCAATAGTTCTGCTGCTAGTGATGTTGGCTTTTCTTTGCCTATCATCATTTGCTCTTTAATTCCTGCGAATGTTGTAGAGCGTCCTTCGATGTTTTTAACCAATAGGACAGATGATGGGAACATGCGGCGGCCGGTTGTTAATACATCCCAAACAGTCTTATTAACAACATTGAAGTTTGAGAAGAAATCATTCAGCGAGAATGGAAACAGGTCTTTCAGGCTTGTAACAAAGAATCGGTCTGCCATGTCAACATTCATAAGCCAGAAGTTTTCCAGGCTCTCTGTTGCGCCTTTTGCAGAATAGAAGAAGTATTCGTCTAGCTGTGAATTCCATAGAGAATTACTGAACCCTATGCCGCTATCACCAACGAGGGTTGAAGCGGCAGTTTCGTTGCTCATACCTCTTACATCTCTAAAGTCTGCATTGTCTGCAAACCATCTTGGGTTTCTGCCAAAGCTATCTAGATTAGCCGACTTAAGAACTTTAGCCACCGCTGCTGATACATAGAGGTTGTCAATATCGGAAAGGAAAGAGAATGTTGGCACTACATCGCCGATAAACAATTGCTCGTTTTGAAGCTCTCTACCAAATCCTTCTGCTACAATTGTCAGAACTTCTCCGCCGTCAGACTCTGTTACGATTCCATTAAATACAACAGACAGCCTATTAGGATCGTTTCCGTATCCCATTCTAATCTGAATTTTATTGCCAGCCTTAAGCCTGATTTGATCCATCGAAATGATGCGGGCCGCGTCGGAGTTTAAAGACCGTATATCAACATTCTCAGATTTTAAAGCTCTGATTTCTTTAGGATCAGAAGCTGTATTCAGGGCATTGAGAACTTCGAATGTAGCAACAGCAACGGGGTTGTCCTGATTTGCCATTTCTACGCGAATGTTTCTAACTGCAGGAACCTCATAATATGACGCATGCTGACGATAATTAATTAGGTTAATCAAACTGTTTTCGTCGTTACCATGAACCATATAAACCTTGTATGTCGGAATCAATTTTTGAATTCCTCGATTCAGGTCTTTAACAAAGTTTTCAAGCCTAGACTTGGCCTGAATTTCCTCTGTCCATGGAACTGGGTCTACGATCGCCTCAATTGGGTCTTTTTCTCGCCCGGCATATAGCTCATTAATATAGCTGTCGGCAACAGCAGAAACATCCTCACCACCTGCAACTCTCGCCAAAGCTGTAGATGCAACAGCCTCTTCTTGTGCCTGCTCCTTAGTCTTGCCGCTAGATAACGACTTAACATACGCTGCTCTTGCTGCAAGTAATGCCTGTCTTACTCTTTCTGGAGTGTAACCGGTATGAACCTTATCGCCGCTTGCACTTGCTGAACGTCCATCTGGCATTGGGATAGAGCGCCACTCTAATGCAAATTCCCTATGTGCTTTATCGAGGTCATTACTTTCGCCTCTAATATAAGCACCTAATATAGGTCGTTTATTAAAGATTAACCATGTTCCGATCTTCTCTTGTACTGATGGAGAGAGAAGCGTGCTTCCTGGCAGTCGTAGGCCCTGTACAGCGGCCCTTAACGTTGCGGGTATGGTTTGGTATTTCCCAACGGCGTAAAGCTGTCCTGCGCTCTGCATGGCCATTACTTGAGCTATCGTTTTATTTGATAGGCCTCTGTTCCCAGAGTTTAGTCTCCTACCGATATACCAATTGGCAATGTCGTAACTGCCTCCGCTTTCACCAGCAGATATAAACTCTTTTAAGGTCATAATACTTGACCTTGCTCTTGAGCCGCCTCTTGCGTATGCTGCTGCGGAATGAGAAGAGTTTGCTTTTGATGATGTCGCAATAGAGGATGGGCCGTTTGTAGATTTGCCGTAGTAAGCCTTAGGACTAATCACCTTGCCATTAATTCTGATTTCATAGTGAAGGTGCGGGCCTGTAGAACCACCAGTGTTGCCTGACAGTCCAATTACCTGACCTCTACCAACACGAGAACCCTCTCTTACGAGAATCTGGCTTAAGTGAGCATATCTAGTTTCGATTCCGTTTGCATGCTTAACATAGATTACGTTACCGTATCCACGCTTGCCATTTTTATTCATCTGGAACTTAGCTACGGCTACAACACCATCGTCGGCAACACGTACAGGCGATCCCACTGGTACTGGCATATCTAACCCCATATGCCGTCCACCAAAGTTCTGCAAGTCCCTACCAAGCCTTGTATAAGCTACGATACTTTCCAATGGGAGTAAACGTTTATTTGAGCCTGTGCTTACCTTGTAGTCACGTTCATACTGGTCTCTGGTGTAAACTAACTCTACGTTTGCTTTACGTTTCGGAGAAGTGCCGCCGGCCGGGTCTTGAACCATAACCGATGCACCGGTAGTAGAGTTACCTCCGGCATCATTCATAGCGGGAGCAGTTGTATAAATGTTCAGGTCTGTTTTGATTAATGCGCCTGTAGCCTCTAGCAACTTGTTGATTTCCGGAAGTTTTTCATCCCAGTATGCGACTACTTTGTCTGGAGACAGAATGCCTTGATCATAGACAAATGGGAATGACGATAGATCTTTCCAGCTCGCGTACTCTTTTGTCGGAGTCAAGTTCTCAAAGATTTCCTTGATTCTTAAATCCGGAATGCCTTCTCCATTGAATGATGTATAACTACCTTCAAGTTTATCGATCCAATTCTTTTCTTTTTTAAGATCTTCTCTTAGGCCTTTAATTGTAATTGGATTAAGATTTGTAATAACCTCGAAATACAACGATTCTATTTCTGAGTCCAGAAGCCTTACACGTTCCAATGTTATACGCTCTTCTGAGCCTGAGGCAGTATTAGCTGATACAAGCTGTAGGTAGAGCTGAATAATATACACGGACTTCTGAGTCGCGTCTGCCCTTTTATAGACGTCGGACTCTTGGAGTGATTTAGCCTCTGACAGTTCCGCTTTTGCCGATTTATCCAATGCGTCGGCAAGTCGACTATTTATCATAGAAATCATGTTGTTGTATTCAGATGTACTTGAGCCGTCTTTCTTAAGGGCTTGATACTGTCCGATTACATCAATTAGTCTTTGTGCTTTATTGGCTGAATCATTCCATCCGTTAACGGAAGATGCAAGTACATATCTACTGGACTCTATTGCACCGTAAGAATCGGATTCAATAAAGGTGAAGTTGTTAATTAGGAGATTATTTAGTGAACCAGATGTGGTTGCATGAGATGAGTCTAGGACTGCATATTTAATGCCTAGACCATTTACTAGGGGATTTTCGATTGCAAGGACATCTAGCCCTTTTAATGCCGGCGTTGACACCCTTACATAGTTTGTCATCTCGTCGGCTTTTTTGATTGCTTGCATGGCGGTTGTAGATGCCATGCCCTTTGTGTGATTAACGGCAGTTGTAATTAGAACTTCAGAAGAGGAACGTCCAAGATATTGTGCATATGGGTATACGAAACCTTGAACTGTTTGATTGGCAAATCTATTTCTGCGTCTGACGGTAATTGATTGTAATGCCACGCCGCCGTCTTTGACATTGGTGCCTGCAAGCCTTTCTCTTACGTATCCGACCCAAATTCTGCCAGTCTCATCGTAACGTTCGGCATTGTCGTCTGTTACTTCTGAGATATTTGCTTGAGACGTTTTCTTGCCTTCTTTTGTCTGCAAAGAGCCTTCTAGGTCTACCGTCTTTAATGTTCTGAACTGTCGAACAAGATTCCAGCAGAAATCTGATTTTGGCCTACCCTCAAATTGGATGTCCGTCATAACAAGAGGCCATCCAAGATTAAACTCGAAAGAACGACTTAGCCCAGCATTAAGCAGAGCCTCAATATCTTCACTCGTATTCTTCTCAACCATGTAGCTAAGAAGATTGGACTCCTCCGGATTATCAACGTATTTAACATAGCTGCCGGTAGAAACAACTTGGTCTCCATCTTCGCCATTGTACTCGGAAATGTTTCTAACTTTTCCAGATTTGGTTTTAACCTCTGAGCCCTCTTCAATCGATATAAATTTAATGCTCTTGGCGAGAGGCTTCCAGTTTACCATTTGCAATCTTAGAGAAACTGTAACTACACCCTGGTCCGCATCTGTTGAAGACATCTCTGCTTGAAACTCATGAAGTGCATACATGTAATACCCCGAACCTATTGCTAGATTCAAGGGCATTAAATGATTTTCAACAATTGCATCTGAACGAATAAAAACATATGGAAATGAGTTGCAGATAGCAATTAACGCTTGAAGCTTTTCGATGTCTTTTGCATCTGAAACATCAAATGCGAATGTGGCAAGATGAAGCATCTCGCTATATCTGGATTTAGAAGTTAGAACCGAAGTGTCTCGTAGGAATTCGTGCTGGGTTGTATAAAATTTATCAACCTTGTCGAATGAGATCGGTTCCAAATCTAGCATTCCGTTGATAGAAAAAGTAAATCTTGCCATATTCTTCTCTTAGTAATTTCTATTGTCAAATGTTACTGTTGACCTTTGGTTTGTATCACCTTGTATTAGGCCTCTTAATCGCTGTTTGATTCTTGTATCTGAGAATCCATTAATAACATGGCCATTAATGGTAACAGAGTTAGGGTCGTTACCCCAGTCTTTTACATAGCTGGTTTCCGATGTTCTTCCTTCCAATACAGGATTAGTTCTTGCAACAGGGGAGTTATACATAGGTGAGCTTGGGTTTGGAGTTTCTGACCTGCTAATCATAGCAAGCCCGGCCATTCCCGCCGCGCCAAGGATAAGTTTATTTTTGTTATGTTTCAGTGTTTCTAGGACACTATAAGCACCGTCTTCTATTCTATTAATGGTACTAGGATTCGCCTCAAAAGGCAATGCTGCGACCTCTGCTGTGCCACTATTCCTAGCTGCTGCGGCTATTGCTGCTGCATTGGAATTTGCATTAAACCCTTTGCCACCAACCATTTCCGTGGGGCTGTTTACTATCTCTTTGCCGTACTTTCCAACAGACTTCCTGACAGTATTGATTGCATCCTGAATAGACCTACCTACATCATCGTCATTATGCTGATATAGCGACTCCATGAAGCTACCGATAACATCTCCGAGTTTATTATAGTTCGCGTGTTTGCCACGGCTCTCTGCCATAAACTCGTCAATCTGCTCCATAAGGCTTGCCGATATACCACCCCTATTTGCAAGACGAACAGACTTAAGCGTATTTTCCTGCATAAGGTAGGCTGCCTGGTCAGCGATGTAGTATCTAGCCCTTACTTCTGACATTGCAGCTTTTCTCGCAGAATCGCCCATATCTGCCCGGGCAAGAATACTCATCTCTTCATCTTTGGCGCGTTTGAGAGAACCCTCTACTAATTGATGAAAAGCAGTTACCCTTGGGGCCTCAATGTCACGCTCCTTACCGGACATAATGTTGTCGATAAGTTTTTTGGTAGCATCACCAACGCCAGAGATATTGGTAAATTTTTTATTGCTTTCATTTAGCTTAGGAGTAAGTTTAGTGATAGCAGCCTTATGGCCTTTTACCATTTCTGCTTGACGCTTCATGATGTTGGCCATCTCTTTATTATTTTTAGAGAAGTCCTTTGACTTGGGGTCCAATACAGATACCAGGGCTTTGTCGTCGTCGAAGTCGCCAGAGTTTAATTTCATCATTTCTGGGTCCATGCCGACAGCCATACCTTTGCCCATATTTCTGTCTACAATTAGTTCTGCACTAAGAACAGAGTTAGGACCTGTTGCAGGTTCACGAGTAAACAGACCTTGTACGGGCTGCTTGGTCTCTTTGTCTACAACTTTAAACATACCGCTATCGCCGATTTCTTGATATTCGAATCGCTTTTTATCAAGCCCATATTCGCCTGCGGCCTCTTCGGTTACAAAGACTCTCAGCTTATCCTTGTTCATTCCGTCATCAAAGACTGCCTGCTGGGCACTGTTTAGAGGTTGAACAGTTGAGTATGAGGCATTCCTATAATTCCGACCTGCGGCTGCTTTTTTAAGAGAAGAGCCTGTTTGCTTTTGGAAATCCCTATATTCCTTAACAGCATTCATATAAGCAGTTGCGGCAAACTCTTCTGCTACGCCGCCAACACCTTTAGCGTTCATATAATCGGATAAAGATAGTAGAAGATTTCTTCTCATCTTTGTAGCTTCTTTTGTAGCGTCTTTGCCGTTTGGAAGCTCTGCGTATCCGCTTATGTTGCTATCTAGGATTGGTATAGATAGGGATTTTTGCCCCCTGAACTCTTTACTCATTCCTTTTGGAACTGGCAGATTTATATTTAATATGCCATCCTGCGGTTTTACATGACTTAAAGAGCCGCCATTTTCGAAGGCCTTAAGTCTCTTTGTTTCATCCTTATTGAATAAGTCTTCAATCTGAATCGCCCGCTCTCTTTCATCTGCGTCAAACACCTGAGAGAACTCATGTCCGCTCTCAAGCTCCATGCCTCTAGCTTTGGCCTCGTATATGGCATCCATATTCAGAGTCGTAAGAGCATCTTTTAGCTCATGTGAATTTGTAAGATGGTCGAATCTATCCATAGCCATCCAGGACATCTTCTGGCCTCGGCTTGATTCACCGGTAAGGGCCGCCGTACCGGGACGTAAACCGGCTAGATTATATAAACTCATTTTTGAGCCTAACGATTCTAGGCCTGTATAGTCCGCCTTGACTGCATTATAGAATTGATCGTAACTAATCTTGCCTGCAGAATACATGTTTTGACGTTTACTTGAAGCTTTGATTAGCTCTGCCATTGCTGAGGATATATCATTGCCTTTGCCAATGTGTATAGGAACTGATGTGCCATCTCCTAATGCAACATTGAGGGCAACTGAATTGCCTCGTTTGACTGCCTTGTCGTGTGCTTGTGATAGATTTCCAAGCATAGTGCCCAATGCAATATTTGAGAATTTGGGGTCCTCGATTGCTTTGGCTGCAAATAGACTTGCCCTTGCTTGTTTAACCTCTTTGCCGGCGGCATTTGAATCCAGCCCAGCCTCCGATAGCTTATCAAATGAGTGTTGCAAATCCTTTAGTGCTTGCGGTGCGTCGTCTAGCAACTCTCCAGATACATCTAATCCGCTATTGGCTATAACCTCTCCAATTACATTTTTAGCTCTATTGATTTGGTCTTTATCTCTGAAGTCGCCAACTTCTAACCCTTGGAGCGTATAACCTGTTTTGAAATCTTCTGAGCGGACATTAATATCTTTGTATGCACCTCTAACCTTTGCCAATGCAACATCTAGCTCTGCGCCGTTTTGCTCTACGAATTTTTCGACGGCGCCTCTAAACTCTTTTGGGGAGAATCTGCTGCGGCCTTCTGGCAAAACCTTCTGGAGTTGACTGTGCCTTTCGAGATTTCTTGTGTTTTTTGACGACACTACAACGGAGCCGTTCTCCATCGAGATGGAGCCTTCTCTTTCAAACCTGTCTATGATCTCTTTTAATGCGAAATCACGCTCTGTTCTATGAGTAGATGTAGACTTAACATCGTTAAAGATTTTGATGCCCGAGTTGGAATCTGTCTCTGTAACAACGTTATTCTTACCCACGAATTTGTATCCATCCCTAGTATTTTCGATTCTTGAAACTGTGAATGAATCTACTGTTTTGGGAATGGTATATTCTTTACCTCCGAAGAAACCTATGCTTTCACCGCCCTTATATGTGACACTACTTCCGTTTTGAATTTGCCCCATTTTGGCGATTTGCTCCTCTGTCCCTGTGAATGCACCTTGTCCAAGACGAACAGTGCCGGCAGCATTCAAATGAATGCCTTTAAGCATTTGTTCTGTCTTACCGTCCTCCAGTACCATACCCATTACTGCACTGCCAATAGTGTTATTGAAGTTGCTATCATGTCCGGCGATTGACGCTAAGATTGCGCCGCTAAAGTTGTGACCTAGTCCTTGTTCTACTAGCAGCTTAGATGCTTGCGCAATACGTCTTGTATCCTCATGCGTAGTATTTGCAAGGTCAATTACGGTTCCTCTTGACACTGTGCCTGTTGAACGTTCTGGGTGAGGGGCTATACCAGCTACTGCCTGCTCAGCCTGATAGGCACTTGATACAGAATAAGTTCTTGAGCGGAGATTAGATGGAATTGCTGATAGTCCTGTTTGACCAATCATTGCCTGATTGATTACATTGTAAGTTCTCCTTTGATCCTCAAGAGAACTTGCATCTTTCATTCTTATAATCTTGCCAGTGTCCGAAGGATTAAACTGAAGCTTTGTATCAAGTGACGGCGCCCTTACGACATTCTCACCGTCATCAGGACCGACATAAGCGCCAAGGCTCTGCATTTGCTCTAGGGCCTTGCCATATGGAGCTCCCTCTACATGACCTCTAAATCCTGCAACTTCAAGATTAGTGAACCCATCAATGACAGTGCTATCGGTAATTGAGGAGCTAATAATAACACTTTTCCCGTCTGATGATAGGGATGCCATTTCAATGCCACCCAATGTAGCACCAATAGAGTCAGCGAACGGTTGATATAATTTTGCTTCGTATATATTGCCATTCTTTGAGTATTGCAGGACCCCATTTCTTTTCTCTGGGATAAGGTCTTTGATTGTTTCCCCGTTTGGCATCTTGATAGATATATCTGAGTTAGAAATGTCAATCGCGGCGCCGGGATAAAAGTTGCTAATGTTGTGTGCAAATCTCTCAGCGAATGCATCGTCATGTCCCAATGTTCCTGACAAGTACCCTTTGAGCGCCCTTATCTTTTCTTCTACGCTTGCCGTTCTGTCAATCGAAAGAGAACCTAGATTGGGGACTTCTTTGTTCTGAGCCCAACCCATATCTACTGTTCTTAATTTAGAAGAGTAGTTAATTTCACCAGCCTTTACTTCTGATGAAATCATTTCATTTGATGATGCACGTCTTAGGACTTTGAAATGGTCATCTGTAAGTTTGCCGCTAACAACCAGATTTGAAAGCTCTTCTGCCGTGTATTCTCCACGGATAAATTTCATTGCCCCGCTTTGACCTAAGGTTTCCGACAAGTCCATATTAGACAAAGAGTTGAAGTTGTGCAAAACGGCACTTTCCCACTTAGAAACAGAACTGTTTGCACGTTCAACTGCGGCAGTTCTCATAGAATCTCTAACGATCCCCCTATTCTTTTGGGCCTCTGCTGTTACCTCGCGGATACTTCTTCGACCTGAGTATCTTGTCATTGCGTCATGACGTTTTGCCTGACGTTGCATTTCTGCGGCGTAATTGTCTTCAGTGAATGTACGATTAGCCTTACTGTTCAGTTTAGTGTGGTCAACTCTGATATCAGCTGCACCGCGAGGAGTTCGCTCTTTTCGATTTGATTTAACAACCTCGATTGAAGAGCCGATCAAAGCTCCCAATCCAATGCCAGCGATCGATGAAATCGGGCTGTCAATTGGGTCACCTGCCATAAAGCCCGCGGCAGCACCGCCGAGCACTAGATTGTTGATTGCCATATATTAACCTATGTTTATATTTTGGTCGCTAAAACCTGTGTTTGAAAAACGGATATCTTTTGCAAATATACCGCGCTTCATCAACTGGTCTTTTATTAATAGCGATTCTTGGAACTCTCGTCTTGCTCTTGTTTCTTTGATTGAGCTTAACTGTGTTGTTACTTGGTCTTCATTTAGGATGTATGATTGTCTAGCCAAATCCTCTTCATCAGATTTCCAGAATCCATATTCCCTGACATCTTCTTTGGATAGCTGCAATGCCCTCAGTTTGACATCTTTGATTTCAATCCTTGGGTCCCATCCTGCGAAGTCTGATGTAGGTATTCCTGTTGCCTCTTCTATTAGCGATGCTGCCCTTAGCTCTTGAACATATTCCCTGAATGAGATTCCTATGTCTGCATCCCCACTATTCTTATAGGCCTGGTATGCTGAACGGTTTTCGTCAATTAGGTCTTGCTCTTCTTGTTGAATCAATGCAGAAACATCATCGCCGTTTTCGATAGCATCCTTCCTTGCCCATAGCATACGGTACATATCGGATGTGTTATTGTCGTCTACGATTCTTGAGATTTTGTTTCTGTCTGATTCTTTCGCATTCACAAAAGAAGAGAAGTAGGCGCGTTCATTATCTGAAAGTGCACCATATGCGGATTCTACATCTTGTCTTGTGTCTAGTCCTGAAGCAACTGCACCATAAACAGTTTTACCGGCCCTTTGTTTTGCAATATTAGCCTCATAACTATTAGTGCCGGCAGACTTGCGGTAAATCTGCATTTGCTTGTAGAACTCTAAAGCATCGAAGTAGTTGTCTACGTTTCTTCGCTCTTGGATATATTCCGGTACATGCTCTGAGTCTATGTACTTGTATGAGTCTTCTACGAATGGCCTAATGAAGTGTTCGTATGGCTTGTTCCAGAGCGCAGTGTCGCCTTCGGATAGTTGAGTTTTGACGTAATCTTCTATTGCTGTTCTTTGGTGCAATAGCTTGCCTGCCGGCCGAAAGAATGTCAGGCGTTCTGTTGAAAGCTCTGCGTTATGGGTTGTACTTTCCCATATGGAGCCCAGCATTCTGCCCCACATTGAAATGCCTTCAAGTTCTTCATCTGTTTTATACTCGAAGAAGCGTTTCTTTCTGGAGCGTTCTTGAGACTGAATGTAAATCTCTTCGAATCTTGCGGCATCTTCGTCTGAAAGTTCAGTCTCTTCTCCTACAACTTTCCTACGATACATATCCTCCATCTTCTCATACATTTTGTAGTATTCATTGCTGCCGAATGCTACGTCTGATAAGATTTTGAATTTATCGATGTCTGGATAGTCATTTGGGTCAATACCAGATAACTCTGGGTTCCATGTTTCGTATCCCTTACCTGGAAGTCTATCATATCCGTTTTCTACCTTATCCCAGAATGCGCCCCTTGAGAAGTCATTAAAATAACCATCGCTAGGTAGCCAGTCTGGAGCAGCAGTATTTTTTAATGGATTGAAACGCTCTCCAGTAACGTCTGCCGACATTGGAATTATGCGTCGGATAACGTCGGCTGCACCCAACATACCGCCGAGGTTTTGTGCTTCAAATTCTCTGGCAATGTTTGTAGCTTCACCTGAGCGGGCGTATTGTGTTTTTAGGTCTGGCATACCTATGCCAAAATCTTTTAGCACACCTGATACTGCCCAACCTTTAAGACCAACGAAGTCTAGACCTGAAGATACGATGTAGTTTGCAGATTCTGCATTTGGATCATACTTAGCAAGTTCGCCATATGTAGCTTTCCCATCACCAATAAGAGATAGCCGTTTATTTGAAACGTTTTGGGTTATTGATAATGTTGGGATAATTGATGGTTCACCAGAGCCTTGTATCTCTTGTGTTAGAGCTTCCATTCTTGGATTGATTAGGTCTGGCTTAATTGTATCACCAAAGGCCATTTGGAATCCGCGGCCAATCCAACCACCCATAGATACATCCATACCCCATACAGGATATGGCATATCGCCTTCGTGCATCTGTTCGAATCGGTATGGATTTCGCAGATAATCGAACGGACTTAGGAATGGGTTTAGGTCTTCTTCTGTGTCTTTGTCCCCATAAAGAATCTTGTCTTTATTGTCAGCCATCAATCTTTGGTACCAATTCTTGGTAAAGTATTTTACACCTTCACCCTCGATTGGTGTTGATGATGAGAACCAACCTCTATTTTTACGGATGGCTACATCTTTGCCTTCTAAATACTCGGCCCTTACTTCATCACTGCTTTCGCCTATCAATGCGCCGGGTAGGAATGGAAGGGCAAATAATGCACCGATTGCTGCGCCTCTTGTTGCAAATTGCTTAGCTCTTGTGCCTATTGCGACAGCATCTTGTATTGGTGTATTCGCTGCAATTATTGCTACGCCGCGACCAAAGATGAAGCTTTCTCTTGCTGCATCCCTTGTTGAATTGATATAGCCATTATTTGCCAATACCGCTGGGATTGTACGTCTACCGTAAGCAATTGTACCGCCGAACATTGCACCTGCCAGAGGAAATCCTGCCAGTTTTAATAGGGATGTTGAGCCAGGCGCTACGTATTCCTGCTCTTGTCTGTATTCTTCGAATCTATCTGATATGGTCTCTGCATATAGAAGTTTTGCGCCAAGAAATGTTGTTGATAGGCCTTCTAATATACCATGACCAAAGCCGGAATCGTCTGTGCCTATTAATCTGGAAGCATTGTCTAATGCATAAAATCCGGCCGCCAGTCCTGCAAGCTTCATTGTTCCATGTCTAGCATATCCTGTTGCAAGCTCCTTAATGGTTGATTCGGATGTTGCGTTCGGATTGATTCTGCCGTATTTGCGGATCATTTGGAAGAGAGTCGAATTTCTATTAATCAGGGTGCCACCGGTTTCTTCTAGGAACCCCAGCGGTTCATTAACCATATTGAAGCCCTGAGCAATGCTCTGTCCAACGACAGACTTCATCCACTCTTTTCCAATGTTTGCATTCTTATCTGCAGCGATAATTGTGAATGGAGTATGCGTAGGGACTTTCCTTGCGAGGTCGCCAATCTCTCTTCTTGATAGAAATGATGCTCCCTCACTAATGGCTATATGTCTTCTTAGAACTTTGTTATAGTTGGATGTTGCAGAATGGCCTGGTTCTGTACCCGCGAACTCTGTTAGGGTAAGTCTTGCATTTTCGATTACAACATTGTCTGATGCATCTAGGAGCTTACCCTTTGAATATTTTAGACCGACATCGAAGTCGGCGTCTGTTAGTTCTCGCTCGCCGTATTTTGAGGCCAAGAATTTTAAATATCTCTTCTGACCTTTGAGCAAGTCGGAAGAAAATTCAAATTCAGATTCTGCAGTAGAGAATGGAGTAAGGATATGGGAAGTGTTGAAGGTTCTTAAAATAGAAAAAGGGGAAAGTTCCTCGAACGCCCTTGCCACGTTCATAGACAAGTTTGCTAAGGTAACTTTCCCGCCGCCGAAGATATTAAGAGCGTCTTGTTTTGTGCCTCTGATAGAATCAGATAGGTAACTTAGATTTACATAACGCTCAACCTTACGTTGTACTTCTTTATTTTTGAGTGCCCTGTTAGCCAATACAAGGCCCTCCAGAGTTAGTCCGTATTTGACGACAGAACCTACAATGTCCCTAGCCTCTTGCTCGGATTTATTTTCCTCAACTGTTTGGGCATCCATCAAGACTCTGCGGTGAGCAATTCTTTCCTCTCTGCGGTCTCTGTAATCGTTAAGGGCCGACCACCCAATATTAGATGTTATCATGCTGGAGGACCAACCCTTTCTTCCTCTTGTTTGACAATTGGGGCAACCTCATTGGGGAATGCAACATGACAAGCTGCATACATTTCAAAGAGGTCATTGATAGGAAGACTCTTCGCTTCTGTATATTTAATACCAAGGAATCTGGATATAACTGCTGCCATTGCCTCTACCATAGGGACAGATTCTACTGCCCTATCGTATGCTTTGAATGGGTCTTCTACGTATTCCTTCGATTTTATAAAGATTATTTTGCCAACTGTTGATACAAATCCGGCCGAGGAATTGTTATAGTCAACGCCATTGGGAATGCCTGGGACATCGATGACGCAGGATTTGAAGATCTCTTCGTATAGCTCATCTTCTGTTGCAGCGTCTTCAAGATTGATTCTCATGGCCCTATCTAACTCAGTCATAGACATTAGTCTAGCTAGAACAGATAGGTTCTTAAACATTCGCCCCTCGATTTGAATAGGGGTGTTATTAAAGGGGATAACAACTGTCCCCGTCTTCAAATCCAATGCACTCATTATAGAATCTTAATTTGTGAATATGCCTGCTGCAGTGGAACAAATCCAGAACGATACATGATTTGTTCTTTTAATGTGGAAATAAAACCTGCAGGGGCGGTTGTTAGAAACTCTTGTTTAGCTTCTGGGTACAATAGGCACCGACGGACTACTGAGTCTTCTGCGCGAATCTCATTGTCCATCATGCCCTGTTTAATCATATTGGAATATTCTTGTCGTCTTAACACACGCCAAATGAAAATATCCTTGCCACCCAGAACTGATGATACATGGATTGTACCATATTTCTCAAGCCATGCTTCAATATCATAAAGCTTTGGGGCATCTTCTTTGTCGGAAAGAGCATCAAGAAGGATGTCAATATCCGTCTGCTCCTTTCGCTCTTCCTCGGCATTTTCTTTTGCCTGAGCTAACTGCTCGTGCTCATCAGGGGAGAGCTCGTCTGGATGTAGCGACTCTAGCCCCTCAATTCTTTCAACTCTCATTCTGGAATTACCTCTTTAGCGATGAATTTATATCCATCAATTAACTGGCCATCTGAGCCGATATCTACTGAATGTTCATACCCAACTATTCTACATTCTACAATAGATATGCGTTGTTGAACACCCTCTGTAACAGCGTCAGAGTTATTGTAGACCATATGAATAGTAAAGCTACCTAGGTCTGCCCAGTCTAATACTGACCTAGCTGATACCTGTTCGTCTTGGTATTCTTTTAATTGCTTTCTATATTTGGCTAGTTCTTCGGATGTTAATTGGATTTGCTCATATGGACTTAGAATCTTGAATTCATTTGTTCGGCCGCGATAGTGTGCAATTACCCTTGCAAGGTAATCCCTCTCCGCCTTATTGATTCTGATAATGCCATTAACAACTACATTTCCTCTGGCTAAGAAATCATATCTACTATTGCCAATAGTATAAATTGGTGTGCTTGTTAATGATTCACCAACAGCAATACCGGCCGCCCGGTCAATCAAAATATCACCGATGTACAGATTAAAATCACTTGAAGAATAGTATTTAGTATACAATCCGTCATATGATGCAGTCTGAACTTTTCTATGCGCTAAAGCCCTTTCCCTGTCCGTCTCTCCGGGATTGAGATTAACCTGCTTGCCTCTACCCTTTGCGGAGATGGCCGACATGTTATCTACTTGGTCAGTCTTACCAGTAGCCTTTGGCACACCTTTAGGTTTAAATGTAGTAGAGTCTTTTCTTGTATCCTTTACTTTTGGATACATCTTCTCTATTACTGCTTTATCTACTGTAAGAGATTTACCTGGCTGGAGCTGTTTGGCTAGTGCATATTCAAGCCCGATATTATATTCTCTGGACTGGTTTTCCGCTGTCTTACCATCTACGGAAACAATAAGGCCGTCGTCGGTATTTGATATATTGTACTTTGATTTAGCCATTATTTATCCCATGTCTTTCTATGTGTTGCAGGGTCAACAATCTTATCGCCGCCCCATAGCCCAACTTTATCAGCTTTTGCTTTGTGGTATTTTTGCTTGATACGGCTGATATCTTCGGTTGACATTCCTGCCTGTCTGGCACTCTCTGGCCTGAACCATGCCATACCTGATTCCACAGCTGACTCTATATATCTAGGATTGTAGAATAATTTGCGTCCGTAGGTATCAGTACCGACAACTTTTGTTACACCGTCTTCAATGTCTTTGTCCCATTTGCCATCTTGAACGTATTTTTTAAGAAACTCTGCAGCCTCTTGCCCGTATGGTTGGCCCTTGTTCTTTTGGTGGTCCGTCTCTGGTGTATCAATGCCCATAAAACGAAGAGAGGTTCTGCCGTCTTCATTTTTGGAGCGATATTCTGTGCCGTCACTTTTCCTTGCATTAACTTTGACGGTATCGCCGTCCTCTACTTCAAACCCATTTTTACCGGACTTAAAGCTGTTCTTATCTAAGTATGCATCGTCGTAACTAGATGGCTTAGATCCAGACGTACTGTCAGGGGTGTCTGACGCGCCTTGTTTACGATACTCTTCTCTTGCTGCATCTAGATAGCTTTGTGGGACATTCGCTTTTGTTCCATTGCCGGCGAGCTGAGAGTAGGCATTAATACGATTAATTTCGTCTTGTGACCATGTGCCCTTTTTAACTGCATCGTCAACAGACTGATTCCATCTGTCGTAATAGTATGAGGAGTCGCCGTTATTGTAGTTTACATTCTCTCCTGATAATTGTGAAGCTTTTACGCCGTTATGTTTGGCTTCGCCATAAACAGTGCTGCCAATCTTATTGCGCGTTTGTCTAGCGTCTCTAGCAACGAAGGAAAGAGTGTTTTCAGTAATGATGTCGTGAATTGAGTGGACTTGTCCAGAGTTGATTAATGTTGCCCCGTATATAACTTCGGACACGGAGAATGCGCCATATTCTGAACTTAGAAGGATAATGATATCGAAAGGAAGGATGTCATCTGCCATTAGGTGATGATAGGCTTTTTGTTTTTCGAGTTTCAATTGATAGATAGAGTCGACCGGCTCTTTAATGCCAATGCCGTCTGCAATATCCTGCATGAATTGACGCAGGTCGTCATGCAGGAAGGATGTTTTGACAATCGACCCTGCTACGTATCGTTTACCAATAGCAAAGCCGTCGATATTTGTGTTGCCCAAATTATAGACTGGGACTTTGTCTCTGAATATTTGATAAGACAGCGAAAGAAGACTGCCCATGTAAAGATAGCCGTATCCAGGGAAGTTAAAAATAATGTGGGTGGCATCGCCACCCACAGAATGATATTCTTCCTTGTGTAATGGCTGATTTTTATAATCTTGCATATTACACCTATAGGAGAATAAGTTTAAGTATTAACGAGAGTTAAAGGTATCCATCGGTTCCCATGGGGATACTGAGCGGGCAATAAATGAATATTGCTTCTCAGTGGTCAAGTCGTCAATAGAAATACCACCGGATTCGGATACGAACTCTACGCCGTAGATGGTCATTTTGGTAGAGCTACCAAATTCGTTAGTAGAAGCCAATACGATATCGAATGGGAGAATTTGGTCTGCCAGGCGAGCTTTGGTTAGGTCGCGCAGGCCTGAACGGATACCCTGAGAGGTATTCAAGTCCAGTTTACCATATTCTGGATTCAAGGTGCCGCCACCACGAACGCCGTTGTTAGCTTTAGGATCGGTTGAACCATAAATAGCATTACGAGCAGCTTCTGGGATAGCGTCTTGATATTGACCATTGTTCAGGTGTTTATAAGCACCACCGCGGCGATAGTTAGCGGTTTCATGTTTGCCCAACCACACGTCTGAACGACCCATCTCGTCCATAATGTCAAACAGAGCTTCACGGTCAAATACTGTGAATACGCAAGAACCCATACAGGTGCGTTTACCACGAGCAATTGCACGGGCATCTGGAGAACCCATGGTGTGAATAGGAAGTTTCTCACGGTCAAGACGATATGAAATCATCTGCATAGTACCGATTGGTTTACCGGCTAGTACAGGCGTAATATCGACACCAGAGGTGGTGGCATTATATGTAACAAAATCTGACATAATATTCCTGGTTTAAATTGGAGGGGCTAGTGCCCCTCCTTTATCTTAGATTTCTAGAGCCAGTTTAACGGCTACGTTAATCTCACGCAGTTCAAATGCAGGAACGATAGTCAGAGCTACGTCCAGACTTGCACGTCCGTTGACGATAGGACGTTGATTTACTACATGCAGATATTTCACGATGTGTCCTTGCTCAACCAGACGCTGCAGAGCGCCCTCGATTGCTACGTCAACAGCAGCAAGAGTAGCTTCTGTCAGGCCGCGACCGATGAACGGTTGAACGACGTCACGGACAGCGTTAGAGGCCTCGGCAACAGCCATTGTAGTTGAAAGCAGGCGGTAGTCTGAATCGGCAGTTGTAGCCAGCTCACCAGAAACTACGCGGACGTTGTTGTTAGTAGTCTTGAAGAAGACATAACCAGCACCAGTCAATTGGTCCAGTTTCAGTTTCTTGATTTCGCCTGGCAGGGAGATACGGGGGATCAACATATTGGTGGTAGATACGCTGGCGTCGATAGTGGTAATCAGACCGGCATAAACTGCAGCACCGTTAGTAACGATAGTGTTAGAACCGGCAGAAGAGTAAGACGGAGTTACGATCACTTGTGGAACAACAGACAGGAATTTACCGATGTTGATTGGTGCACCGTTAGAGTCAGTTACAATAGCGCCATCTACGAAACCAGAGATGGTTTTATAGAAGCCGCGGCGGGTGTCAGCACGCTCAACCATATTGCGAAGACCCAACAGACCGGTACCGTTAGAGACGATATTGCCCAGAGCATCGTAAGTGGCAGGAGAACCAATCCAGCGGTTAACTTCGTATTGAGACAATGAACGAGGCATTGTTGCACCGATAGTTACCAAACAGAATTGTTCGTTCTCAGAAATGGTGTTAGCAAAGTTAGCCAGCAAGTGAGCGAAGTTTGCTTCGTGATAGCGGCGATGAACGATTGGTTGACCGTTGCCGTTGATGTCTGCTTCAGCCGGGTTGGCAGTAGTAGCAGTGCCACGGTTTTTACGGTACAGAACTTTTTTAGTTGACCATTCGTATTTCAGCTCACCGTTATCTTCGGATACATAAACATAATCCAGACGGTCGAGGTCGTTAGAACCATCGGCAATATTTGGAGCATCGATTACAGCGTAGTCGGTAACCACAGAGATTGCGTTAACAGATTCCAGTTCTGCCAATGCGGTGTGGAGCAACTCGTAGTAGTTTTTCCAAGTAGTGTTGATGTTGTCTTCACCTTCTTCGTATTCGCCTGTAACAGCTTCACGTTTAGCGTCGATAGTGTACTCAACGATAACTGAGCTTTGATCGGTAGGAGCTTCAGTCAGTTTCAGTGCTTTGGTGTCAGAACCGGCGCTGTCGTTTTGAACAGCAGCATCGCTAGATTTATCTTGGCCGGCAACTTTAACGACATCCAGAGTAACTTCGTAGTCTTTCTTAGTGCCAGGCAGGATGAATTCGGTTTTAGAACCGTTACCAACGAATACTGCAGAACCAGCAACTTTACCACTAGATTTGAAGGCATAGAGAACCTGAATCTCTTGTGATTGCTCTGGAGCAGTGTTGAACTCAACGTATTGGGAAGAGTTTGTTTTGTCAATTTTAACAGAGAAGTCTGAACCGGAGTTTTTGGTTTCACCGTTAACAGTCAGTGTTTTAACTGTTACGTTATCAGTTTTAGTGACGCCGGGCAGAGAGAATTTGGTTGTAGTCCCATTGCCGACGAACTTAGCAGTACGAGTGTACTCTTTAAGAATCACTTCGGAGAATGGAACTGGTTCGGTAGGAGTACCGATTTTAACTTTGGTGTCAGGGTCAAAGCCGAAGACTTCAACTTGGTTACGGTTGATTTCAGAACCTGGAACGTTAGAGTAGACGATTTCGCTACCTTTAAAGACAATCAGACAGGCCTTGCCGTCATTGCTAGGACGTGGGCCAACGTAGACTTTAAGATTGTCAACGGCAGATACTGAAGCTTCTACTGCAGCCAGATAGCTGTCTTTGCCGAAGATGTTTTTCAGTTTAGCTTGTTTACCACCGATACGGTACAGGGAAACACGGCGGGCGCCGCCGATAAGAGCTTCTGACATCTTGCGGATTAGTGGAGAGTCTTGACCAAAGACAGCAGCTGCACGGTTAGTGTCAGTTACTGGATACAGGGCGTTGGTCAGACCTTTTTCTGCGCGACCGATAATAAGTACGCGAGGAGAGCTATCGGTTTGGTCGATGCGAAGGTTACCATCCAGAAGCTCTAGGTTTACACCTGGCAAGTGTTGATATGTGGCCATTTATTTACCTTATCATTTATCTATCAATTGTGTTATTTTTTCTACTTCCCTATTTTTTAGGGAGTCAACGACTTGACTATAGGTTTTAATTGCTACAATCTCGTCCTGTTTGATGAACCCAGGTTCTGCTGTTCCTATGAGATAGGAAAGTGTAACTCCAAATAGTCTCCGGTTCTTATAATGGTCTGTATTAATGGTAGAGGACCTACCTTTGTAAACCATATATCTAACCGCCCGTTTAAAATGAGGGTTAAATTTTAAGAACAAATTTTCCAGAGTTGAAGCTAACCTTCTTGCATCCCTAGCACTTGTAGACCAGGCTGTAAAACTAACTAAGTTGTCATACATTGCCTCGTAGACAACAGCTAGTCGGTTTTGATTGGTCTTTACTTGACCAAGTAGCACTGGTCTATATTGCTTAGTACCACCTTGTACTACTTTTGAATCAAAGAGGGCCGGTTCTCTTCGTGAGATTTCCCACGTTACGACATTTTGAACCGGCGTGTCATCTGGCTGGTCAGGAAAAATTTCAGTGAAGTAAAACTTGTTAGGGTCGTATGGACCAAAGTCTGATTCATTTTCGATGAGAAGCCCTTCTGATTTGAATAGAGGATATAGCGATTCCATAAAATTGTCAATCGTCAATCCTGCACGCTCTTCAAATATCTGCTCCAAAGACTTTGATTCCACTGCTTTTCTATTCGAAACTTGAATAAGTTGTTTTAGTGCATATTCGTATGGGTCTCTTAGGTCATGTTCTTCTATCATCGTGTCTGTAGCCCTATTGCTGTGAAGTCTTTTCTTCCCATGTCGAATCCGACTCTTAGGACTTCTGTAATGTAGTATGACTTTTCTGGTTTGATTGGGAATCCGATTGAGCCTTCTTCATTCATAACTGGAAGATAGATGACATCTTTTTCGAATGCTTCTAGCTTATATGGTATTATTAGTACCCATGCTGAATCTACTGAACGTCCAATGCGAGATGTGCCGTTATTGTAAGAAGAGCCTGTTGTTGGCATGATTGAGCGTGTTAACCACATATGACCTGGGATTATTTCCTCGTCCCATAAATAGCCTGCGCCGCCACAATCAGGACAATCAGTCATACCCTCTTTGCTTATCTCATTATAGCAGTGACATTTTATTTTTGTCCCGTCTTCATTATGCCTTGACTTACGATAGATGAATGGCCGAAGCTTATTGACGAATTCATCGCCAGTAAATAAATCGACCATCTCTTGACGTAAATCAACCTCTGCGATAAAGGGAGAGATATTGGTTGCCATGTCCGTATCCTGTCTTATAGAATTTTCCATCCGTCTCTAGGAATTTATTTGCAGCAATCGGCATGATGCTCCTATAGTTCGGATGATGCCATTCGCGATTAGATACACGGTTTGAGCAATTCCATTTACCCTTAACAAAGCCGACAACAAGAAGAGTTGAGGCTTCATCAATTGCGGCGAGGACATCATCAGCACATCCCTTAGATTCGTTTGCAAATTTAAGAGCAGAACTTACATCGAATGTCGAATCTCTTTGAACCTCAAAATCGCCAAGGACCTTTTTGACAGATTGACCTTTAAGAAGTGTTCCATATAACTTATTAGCTACACCGGCAAGAACTGAACATATAACAAAGTCTCGCTTTATCATATATAGTTCTTCATCCGAAAGGTTAATCTTTTTACGGCGGATATAGTTATCTATCCAAATAGACTTATTGAAGATAATTTCCGAAACATCCTTTGAGAATTGCTCTGTAAAAGAAACATTTTCGGCCGGGACATTTAACTCGATGTCTCGTATTGATGCGTAAAACGGAGAAAGTGAAATCTCAGAGGCAGACTCCGCCACATTAGCAGAGCTGCCATCTTTGAAGTCGACTTTAAATCCGTATATTTTGATACGGCTATTCAAGGATTGCCTCACCTATTCCAAGGCTATCGCCTTTGTAATATTTGTATCTAATCTTATATGGCTTACCAATGTCTTCGTCAGAGAAGTATACAATACCCATATACGAATCTATTCTTACCTGACCTGAAGTAATGTTGGCGGATACTCCTCCCCTACTTGAACTTCCGGGTTTTAATGGAGAACTCACTCCGGTCAGATCTGTAGAATCGGAATTAGAATAGAAGTATTTAGCCTCGGCCGGCTTGCCATCTATCTCAATAATCATTGAGTCGTCTGTGATTATTCCCGGGGTGCTATAAAATACAGGATCGTATATGCCGGTAGACGTAGCCTCATCCCCAAGCTCTGTACATAATGCGCCTTTATATCCATATTCAAATGTCGGCAAGAACATTTCCGCCTCATCATTTATTGCAGTTATGCCCTCCCAACTCCATCTTGGACCGAAATTATATATACATGGGTTGCCATTTTTCATGCATAGACTTACGGGCAGTATACGTATATCGTATGTCTGATTTGTGTCAACGTATAACGAGCCAGATGTCCATATAACCTTGTCACCATCATTAACAGTAACTCCGCGCTTCTCATGATCTATTGTTACATAGAGATTAGTCGTATTTAACTTATCATTGCCAGAAAGCAAAACCTCATCTTGACGTTGCTTAAACATACAATGATACAAAATATCTTGCCCATTTTTAACAGCATAAATATGCATACGACTATTATAATCGGTCCCATTTGAATATCTATACCCAGCAAGTATCTCTACAAGGAATCCACCTTTGAGTCTTGATAAGTCGAATTTAAATTTGGCACTTCCGGAGACCCTATATTGCGGACTCTGATTTCTTATTTCATTTATCTCTGTAAATGTTCTATCTTTGGTCTTTAATCTATTATCTTGAGTTTTATACATATTGGAAACAATACATATAGGATGCCTGTAAATCGGCTTTGGCATTTCTTCCGAAATAGTGCCAGTTTTTTCAAACCACTCAGACTTTTTAATGGCTGACTTCTCCATAATCATACTCATAGTTGAAACATTGTCATCAACATAGGCCATTGTTCTATGGAAAATAAAACAGTCACCGACCTCGAATGTATTGCCAGAAAATTCCAGTTTTACACCGTCTACTGTGACCTCTCCGGACGTAGGCTTATAAACAAGCTCGGTTTTTCCGGCTTCAAACGTATTATTGGTCTGATTATAATACCCAAATAGCGATGGAGAATCTTTCGAATGATGCAGTGCTGCGCCGACTACATAAGTTCTGATTTTGTATGTACTTGTACTACGCAGGCCCACTCCCCATCTGCCGTTATGAATAAGACTAAAGGGCGACTTATTCCCATTCGAAATAATAGAGCCGTCATTGGCTATATATCTGGATCCAGATCCACGGACTTCATTAGAAGTCTCATTGCTAATATCTATACTTTTTAATTCTTTTATTGAACCATTAGCAATACTAATAAAATCATATGGAGAAACAACAGGGGCTTTACCATCCGCAGATAAGCCAAGGCAAGCATTCGGCTGTATTGCATATTTGTCGGTAGAAATAAGCTCTTTGATGGTGGTTTTCTCGGCCTCTGCTACAGACTGACTCAAGCATATTGGCGCAAAATTAAATGAATTTGTCGCATTTGGTCCCATTATAATGCTTGAATATGTATTATAACTGTTACGGCCGCCAATTGTAGCTTTTTCCGATGAGGCCAGCTCAATATTTAGGCAACCATCCCTATAATACTGATACTTATCTGTAAATTTTATTGACCCTCCGTCCCTGCTTAACAAAAAGCAGAAAATTTTATGCTTAAACATCTGGATATAATCATTGGAATCTGTATATTCATCAACGCCGGATATTTGCGATTTTACAGTGTCGAACGTTTTAGTATTCCAAGTGTCTCCAAGATTGTCGGAATACATAATGCCGGCATCAGTTACAATGGCAACATGTCCTTTCCCATTCCCGGAGATCGCATAAACATGCTCGACTCCATCTTTAGTGACCCTTTTAACAGTAGGCTCATTGTCTGTATCATTGTCAAAATCGACACGATACAGTCCGCTTTCACCGCACCCAATTAATAGACCCTTTTTACTATCATCCCAGGCGATACCTGTGATCTGTATCCCTCGATTTTCATGGGGGAGATTTGTCTCATCTAGGATGATATACCTTGCATTACCGACTGATGTTAGTAGTACGCCTTTACGAATAACGATAGCGATATTTTGACCATACAATGGCCATACTGCCGGAGACGATTCATACAATCTGCCATCTGGATGGTTATATTTTGGAAATATAGAACTGCCAATCGCACCCTCGAATGAAAGATGCTCGGCAAACATTGGTATCGCTATGTTTGTATTACCCTCATATCCTGAGACAACAGTTTTTCTTATTCTAAATTCTGCTGCCGATAACGGTCCGCCTTTTATAACGTCTATTTCCCATCTCTCAGGGAACCCTCTCTTTTCTGTTGCAGAAACTGCTTTTACAGTTCCGTCACCCCTTTTTATTGAAGATGCTTCAAAAAATGGCTTAACAGGTAGCGATAGGCTATCCCTTCTTTTGCTAAGTGTAACACTAACACCCTTTTTGTTCGATACTTTTGAGATGTCGCTAGGGTATAAAGACCTATTTGTGTTAATTCCGACGGAACCAATAAAAATACCGGAACTTCTCATTGAGTCCCTAGTTATGTGTACCCTATGCCCAGATGACCCAATTCCGCCCGTATATGTCTTAAACTTTGGACTATAGGAATTATCGGCAGCCTCTGGATAAACAGAATTATATGATGAATTATCCATCCCGGAATATAACCCAGAATATAATATATTGGAGTTATATTCAACCGTTCTACTGTTACCCAAGATAGGTGTAACACTCCTCATAAGTTCTGGCGTAAATCCAGGATTCCCCGCCCAAACTATGCCTGAAGTATCGGCAGATATGCCTCTGTAGAATCCTAAGTAATTGTATGCGTATTCTCTTGGTGTGCTGCCAGAAATAATTATCTTATATGTAATATCAATAACTGTCGCTGAATCTTGGTCAATTATTTCATCAAGCGGAGTATAAAAATGTGATAAATCTGAATAACTATAATTCATGCCAAGGCATATTGTTCCGATCTTTCTTATCCCGCTTGTAGGTGCATACAGTACACCCCTATAAACCAGAATATCTTTGCCATTTGAATCCTGCTCGATTTTTATATTATCAATGCCTATAACATCTGTATAGGATGAGACATATTGACCATCTGCCATGGGAACATTATCACTTCTACCGTAAAATGACGGCCCTCTGGAAAAGTATGGTGTTTTCGGCATTCGGTAAGGCAGTGTAAATATGAATGACGTTTTAGGATTGCTTCTATCGTAATAATTTCCTATAAAGAAACCTTGGCCACTACTTCCGCCTGGCGTAAGAGAATATCTACCGGAGAACATCATTCTGGCAGGGATGGTTTGGATGTTTTTGCAGGAGATTTCTTTTTTAATCTTACCTGTATCTTTGTCTTTCAGTGTTATTGTTGGGTATCCATATAGTGCCATTTTATTGTCCGCCGGAGGTTATTGTTACATTGATTGATGCTGATGATTGCAATGATAGCGTTACTAGAGGTTCTTCTATTCCTTGTTTTGTTTGTTTATATTCAATAGAAACAATAGATGAATTTATTGAAGAGGAGGATTGATTACTTAGTATTGTTAGCTCATCTTTACAAACCCGCGCCTCTTGTTTTGGTTCTAGTATTACAAATGATGTGTTGATTGACGCAGAGGATTGAAACGATAGTGTCTTTAATGAGTCAATCGCATTTGGTCCTCTGTATTCTGGGATTTGGTCTGCTAGCGGTGAACGATATTCGCCGCCAAAGACTGTTTTGATTTTTAAGATAGGAGATTCAGAAGCCTTAAATCTTGATTCAATAATTTCGTCTTTGTATGTTGAATTTCCGGTAGCTGATATTTCTAGCAGGTCAGCTTTTAAGTCTGGGCTAATTCTACCTCTAAATTTGCCGCCGGGAGATTTATATAGAATTTGGTTTACTGGGTCGTCCCCGAAGTCCTCGCCTATTGTCGTCTCAATCAGCTTATATTCTACAGGAAGAATGTCGGAATAGGAACTATACGGGTCTCTGGTAAATACTGAAGAAGATGATTCTTGGAGTGTAACCAATGTATCTTCTATCGAGATGATGCCCTGTCCGCTTTCTATTTTAATATTAGGCTTTTCGACATAAACAAATACGTCCTTATCATTGATTATTGATAGACCATTTGTTTTGTCTGTGAAATCTGTTTCTGGAATAGAAAAGTAAAATTTGTATTTGTATTGAGGCTTTTCTGGAGCCTTCATTTTCTTTTCTACTAATTCCAATACGAAGCGTTGAGGCAGGATTGCAAGTCGTTTTGATAAGACTTTCTTTGTATCCTCTAGGACTTTTTCGTCATTGCTATCCTGCATTTCGATTCTGATTGGAGATGTTTCGTCTCCTAGCAGTTGTCTATATACTGCCTCGAAGTCTGAGAGTTTGACTCTATGGTATCGAAATTTTGTTTGACCAAATACGTTTTTAAATGGAATGCCGATTACCTGGATTTCGCTTGAACCGTGCTTATCCTCTACGAACTTTGGCCTTTTTAAAACAAGGCCGCCAGGAAGGTATTCCATATTCCTATCAGCGAAGCCTTGGGCCATCAACTCAGAGAAGTTTTCTGCATCCGTCTTCTTCCAATCTATTGGCCTTAATTTTCTTTCTGACATTTATATGTACCTTTCTGGCGGTTCTATTTTATGGAGATGCTGGTGCAGGAGGAACTGGTGCTGCAGGTTGTGCAGGGCTATTAGCCTGGTCTCCAAGATGCTCGGAACTATTGAAGTTATCGGTTTCTTTGTATTGCCTTGCGTATACTATAAACTCGTTGTAGTACCTTCTGACTTTCTTTTCCCATCTTGTAAAGATAGCGGCGCGATTGTCAGGCCTTAATGTAACCTTCCATTTTTTAACGCCTTCTTGTCCAGCCACATCCTCTAGGAATTCCACATTATCAACAAGGTTGAAGTATGCAGCCTTAATGCCCGCCTCTGTATTTTCCCTTACAATAAATGGAACGTCGGGTACACCAACCGTCTCTGTTTGGGAGAATTCTAGCAGTGCTAGGTCTACTCGTCCATATGAGAATAGGATTGATAGCGGCCCGCCGTCCTTACTTACGATATGGCATCCATCAGTTTCGATTTCTGCAATCGTATTGTATTTAAAGGCATTTGTTTGAGAGGGGTTTGTGTAGACCTTTGTCACAGCGCAGACATCTTTGATATCTACGTTATTATCCTTTAGTTCTTTTTCTAGCCTTGGATTAATAGCGGCAAAGGCCTCTAGAACCCAGCCGTCGGTGTTTGAGATCTTACCGCTTCTTAATAGCCACGGCTTAAGTTCTAGCTCTCTACTCATCTTCTAAATCCTGGTAAATATGGGTCTCTCACAAAGTCGAGATTTGTGAATCGTCTTTTATCGTTAGAGTCGGTTGATAGTGGTGTCGGCTTAACCGGAGCGGGTTTGGATGGTACCGTTGGGTTAAACTCATGGCTAATTGTCGGAGGAGGTGTTTCAACCTTAACTTCGGATTTGCGCGTATCCTCTTTGAATGCGTTACCCGGATCAAAGCTGTAAGACTCTGTTCTAGCGAACTGGTCTGGATAACGAATAACATTTCCTGAGTTGTCTGTAACCTTACCAGCATCAATTAACCACCATTCAATACCACCGGCGTTAAAGCCATCCTGAATACCGATGATTGCGCCGATAGAGTTTAGACTATCTATCAAGCCTTCGGCTTCAATCCTAGAGCATATAACAGTTGGGTCAAAATTGCCACCAGTTACTTTGTACTCAATATCCGTTTTGATGATTGTACAGCCATTTGCTGAATCTTTGTTCAATACAGATTTATCTAAGCAGCAATTATTAGGTTCAGAGAACTTAACTTCGAATGTGTCAGATTCAAGGCTGCGAGGAGACTTAGACCCAAGAACGATGCTCTCCTCTTTGATGTCGATTTTCTTGGCTTCCAAATTATATAGGACGCCCGGGTCGTATACTTTTGAATCAACCCATTTTTCACCACGAATAATTTGAGTAGTGTCAACCGGATTGTTATTGTAACGATAAATCGAAATGGAGATTGGTGCAAGTGTCCTGAGATATGACGTAACCTGCTCCTCTGTGACTTCCTCTGCTGGGATAACAGACGGAATGTATAGAAACAGCCCGTCGTTATCTTCTGCTATAAATGGAGCTTCGCCATACCCCACATATTCGGAAATCGCCTTCTTATTTTCTACTACCACTGTCGAACCTTGTCTACGAGTGTCACCAGATTCCCCTGAAACATTTGTAGTGTCGGTCATGGCTTGTAACCCATATACTAAGTCTCCTCTTCGGTTTCGTAATTTCTTGGAGGTGGAGGTGTCTATACGGCTCCATATACAGGAGGTACCCCTTCTATTGCACTGGGCTGATTATTAATCGGTGCAGCGGGCTTAGGTGCAACAGGTGCATCTGGCAACTTGTCAAACTTGCCCCTCATTACTGCACAATAGTTAATGTATTTTGGAGGGAAGTTTAGATAGATTCTTAAGCCATCTGAGCCTAGGTCTAATTTAGATTTATCCAATGCAATCCTAATGCCACTTGAGCCGTCTTTTTGTTTAATTACTTTCCATGGGGTCGGCAGTTCTGCGACAGTAGTATTAACGCCCGCCGCGTTTGTATTGTACTTCCGTGGGAATACGAACTTGGATACGCTATGCCTATATCCGGTATGATAATTTATCTCAACCCTATTAATTAGTGTAACATTAAATGCATCTGTGTATCTGTACTCGGATTCACTTCTTCGACTATATTTGTATGAGCACTTATAGCTAAGTACTAGAGGGTCTTCTTTTCTGTTGACAACATTAAAGGCTGTACGATAGTTTAGATTCAACCTTGTAGCGCCAAGCTTAAATTTAAATCCTGCCTTATAGTTGTACTTGAGTCTTTCGCCGAATAAGAAGTGTCGCTTGAATACGCTTCTGTACCTAAGTTCAATTCTTTCTGCGAATCTTGCCTTATAGCCCGCTGAATATCTTTGTTCAATTATACCTGGTCTGATTCCGGCCCTGTATCCGCAGAAGTATTGCATTGGAGGCTCTGGTTTATTAATCCAGAAGTAGTCCTTGTATCTTTGAACTAGCTCTTCTCCGGTATCAACGGTGAAGCCGGTGGAGAACTTGTATTCCTCTACGTTCGAGTAGTAGATAGTTAGGGGAATTTTAATTGCGTCGTTTTGATGTCTAGCTAGGGCTAAATGTTCAGAACTCAGACTTCCGTTAAAAATGGTTATCATGCTGTAGCCCTATTTTGATACTTTTAGACCAATCTTAATTCCCGCCAGGTCAAACACGTTTAGTCGCCCGTTGCTGTCTCTAAATCCAGCTCTGTCATTATTAATTAAAGAGTTGAATGGGTTGTAAAGGATATTTATTTTTAAGGCAACCATGTCATACGCCTTGAAGAACCTAATTGTGGCTGCATCAAATGTATACAGGTCATAGAGGGATTTTATTATATTTTCTTTTGGAGCGATTTTTGTTGAGGAAAACTCAAAGAATCTGTCTCTATCGGATTTTAGCTGTGGCTCTACGAGAGCATTGAATCGTCTATTTACCGCTGCGTTTTCTTCGCCAGTAAAAGTATTTGCCAGGCTATTAAATCCCTCAATAAGAATGTCCTGATAGTCAATTGGCGGTTGATAATATTGAGATGAAGAGTATTTGTATTGCTTACGGTTTCTTTCGGCTGCGTCTCGTCTTGCCTTTTCGAGTCTGGCTTTTTCTTCTTTTACAAGCCTTGCAACATCTTCATATCTCGGCCCTAAGAATTGTCTAGGGAAAGGGTCCAATGCATCTGAACGGTTTTCAGTTGCAGAGTAGATGTTGATAGTCTTGACTGAAGAGCCTTTGGAATTACGGGAAGATTTTGAATCTCTGCCGCCCTTTCCTTCAGATCCTGGGGAGGTAATTCCAACTCTGACATTTGATGATGCAATCCCGAGGATTTTAGATGATACGCCAGACAATGGCTCAAGTCTGAATCCATTTGAAGAACTTGTTGATTTTACCCTTACCTTCACTTCGCTGCCATCAAGAAAAATCTTCTCGATAACACCGGCAGCCTCATATGCGTTACTAGAGCCAAATAGTCTAACATCTTCGCCAACAAAGAAGATGTCCTTTACGGCGTTAAGTAGGTCATCCCCTGTAACCTCATTATCATTTTTTAATGACAGGATATCTGACACTAATCCGTCTGCTGCTCTAACATAGAAATCCATCCTTGAGTTATATCTGCCGCCTTCTGATGCTGCTGCATTCTCTATGTCATTCGTTCCAACTGTATAAGGAATCGTTTGCTCTGAACCTGGAACTTCATCTACATACAATACAGTATAAGGGCTTACTGATATCTCTATTTCCAACTTACCGCCGGCCACCTTGGGGCTATATGCCTTAAGTTTTTGCAAGTCGGCATCGTGCATTGGAGTGGCATTGCGCATTATAAGAATTGGGAATTCCATATAGTATTTACTTACTTCATCCCCTGACATTACAACACCTTGAGAGTATGTGCTAACCCTCCGCCCGTCAGAGTTTAGTGTCATTTTGTTGATAAGACAGGCGAAATATTTGGCCTGTCTATCATAGTCGATGTCCTGCGCTTGGATATAGTTTGGACCCTTGCCGCTAATCAGATCTGATAAGGACATGATAGGGTTATCACCCTCAAAAGAATACTTTTGTTCGACCGAACCAGGATTACCTGAGCTGGCAATAACTTTAGTGCCGATTATTGAACCACTCTTTTGAAAGATGTATTTCTTTGTACCAACCGCATCAGCAATGAAGTATTCGTAGTATTTGGAATTAAGGATATCTTTGAAATAACCCTCAGTTAGCTGTACAACTTCTCTGGCATTATTGATGTCATTCTGGTCTACCATTTCCATCATACCATTAACAGACAAGAAGGGGTTATTCCCCTTCTCTTCCATCTGGTCATCAAGATTGGCCGGCAAATATATGTCAAAATAACGCTGGAGTATACCATTAATTTCTGTACTATCTGGTGAGTATTCTAGTGTTTGTGCCATTGCCAGCCCTCTTTATATTACGTACTTGCGGTAAGGGTGAAGTCCATAAACTCTCGAACTTCGCCTGCCCCTGATACATTTGTCGGTGTTCGTTTTAGCCATACTGCCTGATATTCACCTGGGTTCAGTGTGCCCAATAGAAGTGGGCTATCTTTTGTATGGTCTTCGAATGAAATGCCCGTTGGAGCTTGAAGTTCATCTGTGATGATATTTGCGTCAGTATTTGGTAGCGGCGCCTTGCCAGCCTGGAATTTTGCATATGAGTTTGAAGATAGGATAAACTTCATACCCATTGCCGGACCTTTACGAGAGCCGGTTGGATTATTGTAAATATAGATACATCGATAATCTGATGCCCTGTTTTCACTATCCATTTGAGTAATATCATCCCAGAGGTTATTAAGAACCATGCTGTTTTGACCAATGATATATGAAACGTTTTCGTTTGCACTTTGTGCCATCTTGCCGCCAAGAGATTTGTTTGGCTCTGACAAGTTTGTTGACGTTGTGCTACCAGTTGATAGTCTGACTTCAATATTAGCCATTTAATACAGTCCCGTCGTTTGTTTCTAGTGTTATGTATATCTTGCGGTAACGGCTTAACCACTCCGAGACCGATTCATTAAATGTGTATGTTATTTTACCGTATAGTTCTGTGTTTATGCCGGCGTTATTAACGTAGGAATTGCTAAACGGAATTTGAAGGCCGCCAATATCTCTGCTCTGAAGATTCGACCATCTCCATGTGCCTTTATTGCCGGCTACACCGGAGTCTTTTAGAATTGTAACGCCGACTGCAGAGTCTGTCGAATCTGAGAATAGAAGACTTGTCTTATCCTCGTCGTGAACCATAATTCTGTAATGGAATCCGCCGTTACTTTTGTAGTTGCGTTGGACTTCAAATTCTACTTTATCCAGTCTTGTAATAAGTCTGGAGTGTCTTGGCTCTGTTAGTAGGTTTAGTGTATCGAACGCTAAGATATTGAATGATGGAGGATGTATGATTAGCTGCGACTCTTCTGCAAGTTCTAGTGTGGCTAGATGCGTTTTGAGCTTCTCTAAATCAATACGGCAACGGGTGTTTAATACATAGTGGCCAGAGCTGTAGATGTCTTTACTTAGGAGTCTTTTTAGGTCTGTGCCGTCGTAGACTCTTACCCATTCCATACATGAATCTGCTAGAGATTTCCATCTTATTTGGGCGCCGCCTTCCATATTGTTTGGATGACGAATGTCGATTTCCTTATCGTTAAACTCTTTTGGTCTAACTGAGCTATCCTTCATTCTTACGATACCAACGTAGAACTCTAGGAAGTGGTTAGCTGTCGGAGAAATCCTTTGAACCGGAATAACATCAGACTTTAAGGAGTCGCTATCCTTGAACGCCTTGAATCCTTTTTTGAATGTAAGGATATCCGCCGAAAGATTGCAGCGATGAATTGCTAGAGGAGTGTTAGGCAAAAGATGGAATTCGCCGATATGAAACTCAATATATTTTCTACCGTCAATCTCTTTAGCCAACTCTTCAAAGGAAATCTTGAAGCCATTATCTGTTGCTTCGTTAGACTTTATAATTTCCTCCATGAAGCCACAAATATCTTCATCACTATTATTATAACTCATGGCGATAGGAGGACGCATTGAAGAGTAACGCTCGATATATACCGGTTCAGCTTTCCATCTTTCAACGATTGGAGATGGGTCTTCACCCATAGTTTCCCTTTCGCTGACAATTTCGTGCATACCGTATGTAGAGCCAAGAGCCTCGAAGTATTTGAAGGAGTGAAACGGTTCCCTAAATGTAAGCTCCGTTTTAATTACTCTTTTCTTTCGGCCCGGCTTATCATCGTAGATAAGAATCTTATTTTTCTTTGGGCCTTCAAAGCCATCGAATGATGCATGAACAGATGGGATTGCGAATGTCCCGACCGTATTGTAAACCCTACTAGACGGAATTCCTGTGTTAGGGTCTGGTTCTTTCCAGTTTTTACCGGCCAAGGTGTTACTGTGAATCAGGCTCATGTTTCCACCTCAGTTTATATTGGTCGTGTGGCTCTTCGTCAGTATTTTCGATTACTTCGATTTGCAGAGATTTATTTCTTCTAATTGTAGAGAACTCTAGGATGTATGATGCATCCTCTTTAAATAAACCCATAGGTCCGAGATGCTGATTCCCAAATGCTTCAGTAATGTCGAATTCGAATTCTGCTAAGTCAACAGGAACTTCTGCAAGCTCTTTATCGAAGTTGAAAATGATTTTGTTAGGAAGCCTGATTTCTACTTCCGGTTCAATTTCGTCGGGTTCCTTCTTTGATGGTGTCGAACCAATGGATGGGATGTCTGTTTTCCCAGACTTAGTGTGCAGAATCATATCGTATGGATTCTGATAGAATTCATACAGCTGTTCTGCTGTTACCTTAGAAGAAGCCCCTTCTGGAGTAATATCTTCGATTGGGTGTTTTTGGCCGGTCTTGAATTTGAGGATATAATCATGCTCAGATTCGGATTTGACTGTTGGAGTGATTTTGATAATTCCAATAGAAGAAGTATCGGTAATTGTTATTGTGGATTCTTCTACTGTGAATCCGTCCTCAAGATTGAGAATGCTTTTTTCTTTTACTTTCCGGCCGGCGATATAGATGTCAGCCAAGACATATTTCTTGCCGCCTCTTGTAAATGGTTTACCAACAGGAGCAATCTCTGTAACCTGTTCAACAGGTGGATTTACCTCAACCTTACCTTCAGCAGGCTCTCCATCTATAAGAATTTCCATAGAGACAGACTTAATATCCCTTGTTAGATATAGAGCATAGTCTGATAGTTCTTCAAATGGATTTACCGGAGTTATTGTTACTTCTGTGCCATTAATCGAGATGTCAAAGTCGACGTAAGCGGAGCGATCAGTCTTATAGGCATCGCTATAAGACTTTCTTAGCTCTTTTAGTCCGGATACTTTCCCAACTCTAAGGATAGCAACATGAGGCCTTAAAGCCTCTAGGCTCACCGGTTCAGATAACTTAAGCTTCAAAGACCCTTTAAGAGGCATGAATTCAAGTTGCTCTTGTGTGTTTAGAGCCTTTTCTACTGTTAGTTTTTCTGACATTATCTGCTATCCATGAATAAGATTATTCTGACTTTTCTTCAGCTTGAGTTTCAGCCTCTGCGCTTAAACGTTTAACTTCTGCCTCCAGAGATGACAATACGCCCTTGCGGTTTTTGCCGTTAGTTTCAGAAGTTTTGGCGAACTCAAGAATTTCCAAATCTACGTTAGGAATGTTTTTAGCCGCGATCATTGCCAAGGAAGTTGAAGCATCCAGGATTTTCTCTTGGATAAACTTAACTCGTGGGTCTTCTTTTTGCGCTTCTTCCAATGCGGCGATGGTAGTTTTAGTGCCATCTTCAAGTTCAATTTCTGCGTCAAGAACACGGACCTCTTCGGTGTCTTCAATCTTCAGTACGTTATCGTATTTGCCTTGTTGCACTTCTTTACGAAGGGCACCGGCACGTTCAATGAACTTCTCTGAAGGAATAGTGGATTCGATTTCACCACGACGAATATGATGCGCAAGGATTTCCAAATCGCCAATGGTCAACTTGGACAAGTCATACACAACCTCTTGATTGCGGCGCAGATGAATCTTTTCACCAAACAGGAATGTCTGCGTCAGCAGTTTTACTTTTGCTTGTAATGCTTTCATTAAATCACCAAATAAAAATGGGGGCAGGGAGTTCTAACCCTACCCCCATGTTGTTTAATCAACTATGAGTATATTATATACCTAGTTTTGAAAAATTACTTGCGTTGAATACGTGGCAAATCGCTAACGACTGCTTGAGGAGGCAGAACAACTTCGTTAGGCTCAATGCTAACGTTTTTAGCGATAGAAACTGCTTGACCGTCGTTAAACAGAGCCAGACCGTAACGTTCGCGGATTTTGATGTTTTGAATGTCACGTGCCGGATCATCCCATTGGTCAACGGTAGGTTCTTCTTGAACGAAGATCGCACCCAACTCATTGGTGTCCAGCATGATGATAGAAGTGGTTTTCTTCTCTGCATCGAACGGAACATAATGAGAAGTCATAATGGTGATACCTTGAGTACCAGGGAAGTATGACGGGAATTGGAATGGAGTATCTTGAGTGCCAACGCGCTCTTCAGTGGTCAGCGGAGTAGCTGGGCGACCAGACATGCGGCTGAAACGACGGTAGGCTTCAGGAACATTACCACCGATTTTTTGAGTCGGCATGCTGGTAAACCATTTATCCAGAGAACCGTTTTTCAGGGTATATTCACGCAGAACTGGGTCTTTAGTGAATGTAGCCCAAGCCAAAGGATGGCACAGGATTACGTTAGGTTTGTAGCCACGTTCCAGCATGTTGGCATACATGTCGTACATGTCGTTGGCGGTGAAAGAACCATTACCAGCGCCAGAGATATCGCGACCGGTGGTACGACCCAGAATAGACTGAGTAGGATTGTCATTGTCGAATACGACAACGCCGGCAGAGTTAATCATACGGAAGATATTTTGTTCTTTAGCGCGAGCCATAGCGCGACCCAGGCGGTTCAGATGGAATGCGATTACGTCCCATTGAGAGTTGCGCAACATTTCTTCGGTGATACGCATACGGTTACCGTATTTGCCAACACCAGCGAAGAGTTGACCACCACCGTTAGTGGTACTAACTTCTGGGTATTCGCCACCCTCTGCAACAGAGTTATCGCCAACATCGATAGCGCCGTAGGTGCTAACGTTTACTTGGGTAATGTTCGGGTCGATATGAATAGTTTGTAACAGTTTGAGACCAATCAGGTTCGGCTCAATTGCATCGATTACGAACTCTTCGATGACGCGTTTGAACGCGATCGGGAAGTTAGGAGTTGCAAAAGCATCTGAGACTTTCAGGCTTTCGATATTACCGGTCATAGCGTCGCTGATAGAGATTTGTTCACCGTCTACAGTTTTACCGCCGTTGTCAAACAGACCACGAATAAATTGAATGCTTTGTGCTTCGTCTGCGTAAGTTTTGTCGAATTTTTTAGACATATTATTTATTTATTCCTATGATTGTTGGATTAGCGGTTAATCAGGTTAACGCGAACCAGGCCGTAACCGTTAGAGTAAGCAACTTTATGTTCTGCACCTTTAGTGGCAGTACCAGGCATTTTGTCCAGGTCGTGGCCACCAGCAGAGCTAGTACGAACCAGTTTCAACAGGCTGTCTTCTTGAGGTTTGACAACTTGCAGAACTTGACCAAGGATTTTTTCTTTAGCGGTCGTAGCTTGAGCAACAACCATATTGGAGTTTTTGTCGAAGGTAACGAAGTCACCAGGTTTAACTGAGGTGAAGTCAGCCAGAGTGCCGGTGCCAGCATTTGCACCTTTAGCGGCGATGAACGCAGAGATGCCTTTCAGAGGGGCTTTTTCATACTCAGCGTCGGATTCAACCAATGGCAATTCGATCATGTAGTCGCATACGAATTGAACGCGGTGTTGGTAGTTCAGGTTTTGGTAGTTGAAGTGGGCAGGGTTGATACCGTCGCCGCCTGGATGACGCCAGAAGTCATACAATGCAACACCAACAGGAGCAGAAATAGTCAGGTTAGCGGCGGTCAGTTTGTCTTTAACTTTTTGACCGGCAGTAACTGGTTGGCCGTCAGGACCGACGATGCCTTCTTGAACGTCCAGTTCGGTGTAAACTGCATCAGATTCGGCCAAACCGGCAGGAACCAGATAACCATTGCTGTCGAATGCAACGACTTTACCAGTTGAAATTACGACGTGAGTTTTAATATCTTTTGAAGGAACACGAATCAGCGGCAGGTAAGGAGCCGGCATAAATTGACCAGCTGGGTGCATACCTTCTGAGAACATGACGTTAGGAGTTGCCCAGTTCTCACGGCTATAGTGTTTGGTTTTAGGAGCGTTAGCAGCTACGTTTTGATATTGGAACATTGTGGATTATTCTCCGGAGATTTTAGCTTTCGCCTTTGATTTTTACTTTTGCTGCAAACGCTTTAGCTGCGGCAGCACCTTTTTTATTTAGAACGCTCAGGAACTCTTTTCGAGCCTCATCCTTGCTGTCAAAAACCAAACCATCTTCAATCTTGACTTCTGGTTGGCCTTCTTCAGTAATAGTTTCGCCTGCACTGTCTTCGATTTTAACAGAGCCAGGTTCCAGAGGGTCCTTGGTTTTACCCTCTACTGAGTCGGAAATCTTTTCGGTAGGGGCTTCAACGTTTGCAGCTTGAAGGTCTTTCAGTTTGTCGGAAAGAGAATCAAGGCTTCGTGATTTCAGTTCTTCAATTTTAGCAGAGTCTGAAATCTTTTCAAGAGCTGAAATCTGAGTAACCACAGCTTCTTTCAGCGCGTCCTGAACTTTTACAAGCTCGATTGTTTTGTTAGCCAACTCTTGGCGCAAAACTTTATTTTGTGAGCTCAGATAACCGTTTGCATTGCCGGCGATAATGTCTTGAAGCTTGTCAGCGATAGCAGTTGCAAGTTTTTCTGCAACCACATCAGCATCGAACGTGGCGGTAGCCATACCTGGCTCAATATTGTCGGAAACCTTTTGTTCTGGCTCTGCCGGAGTTTCGCTGGCTTTAACCGCATCAGCAATAACCGCATCTGCATCTTCAACACCAAGTTCTTGAAGTTTGTCTTCAATCAGCGTAAGGATTGGTTCTTTGTCTGCTGAATCACTGATTTTTGTGCCGAAGTAAGACTTAGCCAGAGATGCTGACAATTTGTCAGAAATCGGGAAAGTTTTTTGTTCACCAAAAACATAATCCAGAACAGTTAGGCCTTCCTCAGAGGGAAGCTGATAGTCTTTAATCCCCAGAGTTTTGGCATATTCGACAAGTGGCTCGCTAGACTTATTAATGTCTTCGATTTTTACTGTCATCTGTTTACCTTCTTCTATTTCAAAATCTAATATCTGTAGATGGGATTGACTATTTTTACTATCCCGAATTAATGTCGCAACAGCATTACTATCTGCTGGTGTGGCAACATATGATATGTGGTCGAAGTGCATTTTGCCTCCGACGTAATAGCATTTTTCATTCCCATATTTAACGCCGCGTCTGTGTTCGCAGCGATTGGGTGAATTTACCTTTGTTGAGCAGATGGAACAATACGCATCCTGGACTCTTCCGTCAACAGATACGAACCCAAACTCTCCATCGAGAATTTTATCGATTGCCTCTTTATCTGTAATCTTGGCAACCAGCTCGATATGACCAAGTCCTTTGTAGCCTCGTTCTCGATATTTTTTATCTAGACCTAGCTCTTTTGCTTTATTGAGATATTCTACAGGAGAAAGGTTATTAAATGAATCACTAAAACCCTCGTACTTAACGTACCTAGATGAAATGACGCGGCCCAGTGTTCTGGAATCTGGTCTATGCTCTTCCGTTACAGGCTTGAATACTGGAGATACGAATGAACCGTACCCCTCAGACATGCCGCGCGGAGTGTAAATCCAGTTGTTTCCATTTGGACGACCGGAGTGCGTAGCCTCCATTTTTACAGTGATGCTTTTTACTTTTGAACCATTAGATAAGGAATCAGAGATTCGTTGTTGAATCTCTTCTCCTACACTTACTCTTGCAGTTGTCTCGAAGCGGTCATTAAAAGGCCTCATGACTCTCCTCCAGCTAACTCATACATTTTAATAAGTGAATCTTCGATATCTGAATCTGAGATATCTTCGGACTGACCGGCTAAATATAGAGCGTCAGAGAAGACAGAAACAATATCTTTTACGTTATTATCCACTTGTGAATCAGATATGTCAACTACTGATTTTACATGATTCTCAATGTATTCAGATAGTAACGTTTTGTTTGGTAGCGCGGCCCTAATTTCCTCTGTTGGGAATAATGAGTCGCTAAACTGATTCTTCGGATTTGTCTTAGACGCGAAAGCTTTCTTTGCCCCCTCTGCTTTTGTTTTATTACCTGAGCTATTTTCTTTTTTGGATTGTGTAGCAGCTGCCGCTGCAACCTTGGCTGTTTCTACTTGGTATGTCGGAAGGATCATTTCCTTGTCTTTACCGATTCTAGAAATTTCCTTATCGCCGATTTCTTTGTAACCAATTTCGAGTCTAGCTTCGTTGATGGACAATAGGCCGCTGTTAAACATATTAAGGATATGCGATTCTATCTTAATACGAGCGTCCTGGTCAACATGGTTAAATTTGAACTTAACTAAGTCCTCTTCCGGAATCATGTACTCTGCTTCATACATTCCGGATTCTACTAGAAGCGGCTTGAATAAAACGTGAGTAATAAACTCTGCTATTGCATCTTGTTTATTGATCACTGCTTCTTTTAGAGTTTGAGAGATGATTTGGCCTGTAGCCTTACCAGAGGAGTCACCAATACCCATGTCGATGTCTGAAACGCCGAGACCTAGCATTACGCGGTCCTTGAAGTATTCTAGGTAGCTTTCTACTCGTAGTGCTAGTGACTCTGAGCCAATTGCTTTTACCTCTACGCGCTCACTTGTAGTAATGCCTCCGTACTCATCCAGCTCTTGCATTACATAGCCCATCGTTTCGACTTCATCCCTTCCGTCAATAAGGATTTTGGCCGGATTTGACTCTGTGCCGACCTTGACATGAATCATAGGGAAGATACCCTTATAGATTAATGTCTCGACAGATTCTTCAATACGACGAAGAGCAAGGATGTCGTCCTTGACAGCTTCTAATGGAGGTGTACCCATAGTGAAGCCTGAACGGGCATTGTATTTTAGATGTCTTACTTTCTCTGGGGAAAATAGTCTAAATGTGGCCGGGTCAAGATATTGTTTATACATCTCAACGTCGCCGTTTTCTTTTAGTTTACGTTGAATTGTTTCAGTTGGAAGATTAAACCATCCTGCTATAGGCTGCAACTCTTTATTACCTACATTTACCGTCTCTCCGGTAGATTTGTCCTCGTTGCGGACCATAAGGATATAGGCATTGTGAAACATCACGAGATTGTATGCCATCTCTTCAATAAAGTTGCGGAACGTTAAACCTGTAACGTATTCAATCTCTCTGATCCTGGATTTGATATATTCAACGTTTTTCGGATTATTGGATTCGAAGTAGAAGCCGTTTTTAAAAATCAGGGCCCGCTGACGTTCGAATGCTTTAGCTACAATAGCTTCTGTATCAATAATTCTTGAGTATTCAAAAAGGTCATATTCATGGTTTTTGAAGCCACTGTAGATTACATCATTAAATCCGCCGGTTCTTTTGCCAAAATAAGACAGCCCCGGATTTGATAGGGACTGTCTTCTGATACCTAGAGCTTTACTGCTTAGAGCATCCTTAATTACCTTTGGATTTGAAGAATAATTGGTATTCAGAAGAATTCCCATATCTTCATTTTTCATCGTTAGTCTCCGAGCTTATTAAGGACGTTTTCTATGTCTGTAATACAGTCTAGCTGTCCAAGTGGTGAATCTTTTGCTTTCGAATTGCTAAAATTTGCAATTAGTCTTTCCACGCTTTCGACTGCGGTCGGTGTTGGTGCACTGTTGTTTGTCTGTATACGCCCAGTAGAGTCGATAATCTTAACGCTGCCATCTTCATTGACAATTCTTACAGAGGAATCTGTTAGGCCGTCGACGATATTATCATCTTCGGTTTTGATTTGTCTATCTTTGATGATCCTATTTAAGTCCTCATCAATGAATGTAATATCATTGGATGTTCTGGCAGGGTCTGTTGCCCCATTGTATTTATCTATAAATCCTATTACATTTTGAATGTGTTTAGGGATGCTCCAGTTTGGGTCATCTGTATTAATAACTAATGGAACAATAGAAGTATTGGGCCGGCCGTAGTCGTATTTGGAGTCAGGAATAATTGTTACCTTCCACGGGGAAGGATTCCATTCGTCAACTTTGATACTTGGGAAATCGTATTTTGAGATCTCTTCAATTAGGCCCGGAACAGTTACAGACCTCGCAAAATCGTCAAGATTACAAGAATAGAATGAGAGGTTATCTTTATTGCCCTCGTCATTATCTTTGATTGCAACGGCAATTGCATTTCCATTCTCGTCTGTAATTAGGTCGATGTCTGCACCGATTGTATCTGCTATTACAGAGCCAATATTACCGATTGATAGATTTCCGTCTATATCGGTTGTGTCGTTATCCTGACCAAAGTTTTGTTGTCCGGCAGGAGCGTTACAAATTTTTTCAATTGCGGCTTTACCAGACTTCATTCTGACAATGTATCTTAGAAGATTTGCCATTGCCATCAGTTCTGATAGGTTACTTAGATACTGCGAAATAGTCAAGCCCGAACGCGCAGGTTCACAGCTGAAATGGTTTAGCAAACCTGTAAGCTCTGCGATTGAATTGTTCAGAGATTCAACGCTGCGATTAATGGTCTCCTGAAGAGGGCCCATAATCTCTTCTACATGTTTTCTTGTATTCAGCTCGGCAGTTTCCGCATATTTGTTTACGCGTGATGTGTATTGTTTTCTAATCTCTTGTGTTTTCTTTTTAAGATTAGTATCGTATTCGCCATCAAGGAATCTCTTATTAACGCCTAATTGCTTTAATTCCTCTGCACTTGTATTGCGGATATTCTCTGGAGTTGGCAATTGATCGATGATTGAATCAATTGAATCAAGAATACATAGTACGGGTGTAAGTGCAAATCTGGCCAATACAGAAATGTTTTTAACTAACGCCTCGATAATTGCGCCGAGAATAGCGTTGATGAATACCGCTACCGTCAGTCTAGGCAATTGAATGTTCTGCGTTGTCTTTACGATTGCCGCCAGAATTAATGCTATCAATTTGAGCAAATCTGGGAGGCATAAATAGGATAAGAAGAATGCGTATTGACATACCGATGCTTTATTGAATTTACCAATATTCCTAAATTGATCTAGGGATGTCGTAATGTCTTTTAGCAGATTTCCGAATATACCACTGAAATCAAACTTAGGTTTCTCAATATTGCAGGCAAAACAGTCGTTACTGGCCTTTCTGATTGCACTCTTTATTGCAGCTAAGTGCTTAGGGTTAATAGCCCCGTTAGGATGAACGACAGAGTCAAGTTTATCCCCATTGTGGTCATTATCAATGTTCCCAGCATTCAATGCGCTTTCTATGTAATCTACTAATCTATTATATTGGTCGTCAAATTGTATATATAACCCAACAGGAACTTGGATTAAGCAGCCGTTTTCCTGTAGTGCTTTTGAAAAATGATCAACAATAAGCTGTGCATAGGCGACTGCATATGTTGTACTTGCCGTTGGGCTAACTTTTCTGCTTAATTCCATCTGTGTCCTATAGCGGTGTTGGTAGTAAATACGGAGGGATATTCGGCGCTGCCGCTTTTGCTAGAGGCGTAGAACGTCTTTGATGAACAGTTACATCACCTATAACCCCTGCGCCTGCCGTTACCTTGTTATTAAGATTAGTAGTAGCGCCAGATGTATTTTGATACATCTTCGGAATTTCCCCTTCGGTCCATTTAAGCTCTTGTGTCGGCTTAATGGTATCAAAGGTCTCATTAACACCGGTTGTTTTTAATGTTCCTGTATCTGTTGGGGTAGGCACATTAGGACCACTTGGACCCCATGCAGTCGGATGGGTATGAGGCAACACCTGATGAGTGTGCGGCGGAACCTGATGAGTATGTGCCGGCACTTTATGGGTATGAGTATTTAGGTCTTGCTCAAACTTCTTCATTCTGTCTTCAACAGACTTTGCCCATCTTATAACATCCTCTACAAATACCTTAATGTCCTGATTGTTTGTAAAGTCGGATGAGGCATACTGAAAAAGCCTCATATACAACTCTGCCCTTTGTTGGTCAACAATTGTATTTTGACTCTGTGAGCCCCATAGTTCAATCATTTAATTAACTCCGCAGCCTTCGCCTTCCCTGCACGCCTTACGATATCAATGCACTGTGCAACCATCTCGAATGAAATGGAAGCCTTGCCATCTTTTATAGCTTCTTCACCGTAGAGGTTTCTTACTGCTGTCATGACGTCTGAGTCGCGCTCGTCTGTTGCTGTAACCTTTAGATCCTTCAGTTTGCCGAGGATCTCAGATTTAGCTACAACCAGTTCCTCTAAGATTGAGCTTACTTCTTTTACCGTAAAACTAGAACTCATAGGTAAGCTCCAATGGCGCATTTAGTAAGGCGTTGATTGGCCCCTTTGTCTTGATATAAACATGAAACGGAATCAACGAATATGGCTGAAGCCCGTCTGTAATTTCAAGGTTATTAAAGGCGTCAACTTCTGCGAAGGAAGAAAGTCCTGGGGCCGAAACCCCAGGCAAAATTTTAATATCGAATAGAGCTTCCAGCTCTTTATTCTTAACTACTTTGACGTTGACCTTTTTGATAGAACCGTTCTTAATTACTAGCATCAGCTTATGGATTACAGGGGACGTTGGATTCGTCCCCATCATATATCCAGAACCAATTTCTTTGATAACCTCTTCTATCGGGTCATAGTAGCAAATACCGGCATCCGACAAAACGGTGCTATCAGTAATCCTGATTAGATTGTAATCCATATTTAGAAGATCCCTCTTATCTAGGCTTTGACCTCATTGTAGCCCTGTACCTATTCATAAACGTAGAGGCTGTCTCTCTAGACAAAGAACCTCTGCTGCCCATCGGTCCACCAGCTATGGACGAACGTCGACTAATGCCAGGAGCAACACGAACTGTTCGATGGTACTTTTCCTCGTTTGCATACGAGCGTTTTTCTATTTTATTCGAGTCATTATACGCTTCAGAGCCGCGCTTTTCAAGTGGCAATATTGTAACATTAGAATAGCGTCGTGTGTCTAGGATTGAATCCTCATTTAATTTCAATCCGGCCAATGCAATCATAAACGCATCTAAGTCATGGTCACCGATCTCGTGGTTCTTAGCTTCGTATACTTCTCTTCCGTTTGCAGCACGAGATTTAACAACATAGTTTTTCATCTGCTCTACAATTGGAGCCGAGATTGGATCTTTGAAGGCTAGTAATCCAGTTTCCAATGCCCGCTTGGTTGTTTCTACGATGAAGTTTTTGAAGTATTTTTTACGGATTTCTCCGGTCATTACGTCTCTTAACTCTAGTGTTGATGAGAAGTTAACCGGCGTTACATTACGCAATCTTAAATCCGGATGATTTGTCGGCACTTTGCCGAATAAGTTTACGGCAATGAGTTTTAACTGCTGAACATTTGCTTCGCCAAAACCCTCGTCTACATAGAGATAATCTGGGACATAAAGCCTGTTCAGTTCAACAATTTTGTCTACTGCGGCAACCTGTGTCCATCCTTCTCGTCTTACATTTGAGAGGTTTGCAATGATAACCTTGTGTTCAATTTTGCTATATGCGATAACACAAATGCGTGTACCAACCTTATCCGCGTTCCAGTCACAACCAAGTGACACTATGTATTTATCCCTATTGACGATTACATCATGTAGAGACTCAGATGTTCCGATTGTTGTACTTCTATTTACAAGGTCTGTGTCAAATACAGAATTATCTGAAAGGCCGAATTCTGCCATCACTTCTTGAAGATATGCCATCATAGACAGTGAATTCCGAAACTCTTTGTCCATGTCATCATTGTAGTGTGGAATCACGAATGAGGGGAAGTGGAATTCTTTGTAGTCTTTTGAATTCGAGAACCTGTACAATAGGCCCTCGCCCATTGGAGTCGAGGTACATATAATTTCGGTATTCGGTTTATCCATCAAGATTGCGGTAATAGAGTCGAATGCCTCTTGTGTCAAGAAGTCTGCCTCGTCAATAATGATAAGGTGTGCACCCTGACCACGGACAGCATTTGCGTTGTCATTACCGGCGGTAAATGCCTTGAATGTTGAACCGTTCTTCATCTGGATTTCTTGGTACGGAGATGTAACTGAGCGTTCAACTAGCTCGTCCCATGTGCCTACTGTATCGCCAAGAGAGCGGAGAATCTTTTTAACTACGTTTGTAAGCTCTTTTGCTTGAGATAGAAACGGTGTTACAACAAGTATTTGATAGTTGCTATTTTGGACAAGTCTATTGGCGATATCAATACCGAGACCGTAGGATTTGCCAGACCGACGGCCGCATCGGATGGCTTTTTTAGAGGCGGAGCAACAAATTTGCATAGATTGATACCAGCGAGCCACATATAAACGTTTCGTCGGGTCCGGCTGGTTTACGTCGATATTCTTCTCTGCCCAATATGCAGGGTTCATAGCCTGCTTAATTTCGTCAAGCTCTTCTTTGTTCAAGTCGGCTACAATGTTTGGGTCAAGAACACTGATATCTTTCGGCCCAGAGCATTTAATTGTAATTTCGCCGTACTTTTTGATTTGCTCCCTTTGGCAGTTTTTACACATATTATTGATATCTGTATCATAGTTTTTGTGCTTTAGATAATCCCGCCAGGGCATTTCATAAAGTTGAATAAGGGACGACGTTGGCTTTCTGTCGTCGTCCTCTTCTATATCCTTACGGATATGGTCAATGTTTTGTTCTAGTTCTTCCATTAAAAGATGCCCTTTAAGATTGCAGCCTCATTGCCAAGGATGTAGCCCTTATCGTTCAATGAGGATTTGGACAATTTTGAGAATGCTCTTTGCCTACTTGTAGCAAGTTGTTGTGTGTTTACAGAGGTATTGCCTGACGTGGATGAGAATAAAGAATTTCTCAACTGGAGGATTCTATTATCCCTGTCTGCCATACTCTTAGCAAGACCTATTGCTGCGTCTGTAGCCATCATTAGACCGCCACCGGCCATCAGCCCGCCCACAGTGCCCGCTGCAAGCTTGGCTGCACCCCTAACCCTTCCCACCATTCCAAGGGCCTCTCCTGCCGTTCCACGCCCAATTTTACCAATAATTGGTGCACCTTTAAGTAGAGACGTTCCAGCGTGAGTAAGTTCTTTCCCTACCCTGAACCCATATGTACCTGCTGCAGCTGATATTGCCATACCTGCGACTGACGTTGCGGCATTGTCTGTAATTGTTGATTCTTTATTGCCTAAAATATAATCGGAGGCTTCTGTCAATGCGAATACGCCACCAAGCATTGGTGCCATGCCGGTAAATAATTTATCGGTTGCTTTTGTTGCAGACGAGGAGATGATTGCCTTTTGGTGTTTGGTCATCAAACCGACAGAGTTCATAAGGTCATCTCGAAGGCCGTAGCCCCTGAAGAATTTGCCGGCTCTACCCAGGTGGTCCATTGCACCTGCTGTTGCAAATGATTCGTAACTGTTGAAGGCATACATATTGTTTATGCCGCCGCCCCTTACGGGCTGCGTTGAATTATACTTATTAGAGCCTGGTGCTGCACCGAATATGCGTTCTGCTGCTGTCCTATTCCTAGAATTTGTAATAGCTTCTGCTTTTAATGCCGTGCCGATTGAACCCTTTGAAAATGGGTCTGTATTATCCAGCATCTTTCTGACATCTGTGTAATCTTCTAGTACATTCTTTGCATAAAGACTACTTGACCATTTTACAGGATGGTCCTCATTGCCAAGACCATTTTCGAATAGGCGACTAGATGTTCTTGCAGCGTGCTTTGATCTTCTTTTGTCATTTGTCAGTAAGCCATCCTTTGACTCTAGGGCTACCTGATTCCAAAGTTGACCTCTATCAATACTCATGTGCTCTCCTCGAATCTCTGTATTGTGCTTCCATGTACCCTGCTGGCGCTACCATTGAATAATCCAATGCGGAGAATTTGTTAAAAGTAGGGTCATTGTATTGGTTGAAATCTAGTCTTTCTTGTCTGTCTTTTAGCTTCTTAACTCTCATGTCGTCATCAAAAGAGTCTGCCATCATGTAAAGTAATCCGCCGGCAGCTGCTAATCCTACCGCAGGTATACCAACTCTATGATTTTCCGGAAGAATTGACTTAAGGGCCTCATGACTATTCCGGACTCTATTGTATGCGCCCTCTATAAGCTGAGACAATGAACGTTCTGAGCCATGTAAGACGTTAACGTCGTGGATTCTTAGTAACTCCTCATTTGACAATTGTTCGCCGTTAATGATTTTTTCAAGGAGCTCACTATTATGAGTATTAGCGATACTAATTCTTACCGTTGAGTCCGGATTGCGCAATAAATCCTGTGCAACCTCTGGATTGCCCTGCGCCATCTTAACTATATTTTCAAGCTCTGCGTAGGCCTGGGTGTTACCATACCTCTCTTTTGACATCGTTAAGAGGTTGGCTAATCCTCTTTCATTGGGGATATCCCTAGAGAATCTTGGAGCCTCTATATGCCCAGTTTCGCCAGTTAAAGAATTTATGAATGGGACCTGCACAGTATCAATTCTTTGTTTTGAATCCCAAGTCCCTGATTCTTTAAACTTTTCTATGTTGGAAACGATCGACTTTGCGGCCTGCATCTCTCTTACGATGCCGGATGCCATTCTCATCTTGTTAAAAATGCCGGTTGTTTCGTCTGAAACATTGCCAGCAATTAGCTCTTGTCTTATGCCGATTATTTTATCAAAGAGTCTAATTTGCTGACTCGCATCGGATAAGGCGCCGTGTGTCTCTTTTTCGCCCAGAAACATACTCGCAAGGAAGTCTACATTATGACCCATCTCTTTATACATCTCTGGGATATGACCTTGTGCAGCAGCCTTGACAAATGTTGCCTTTGTGAAATCCATAAGGTCGGCAGCGTAGAATATTGGTAGTCCGCCCTTAGTAGCCCTCTCTGCCTCGTATTTCATCACAGAGGCGTCTATTTTCTCGTAGGCAGCCATTACCTTATCCATAGCTGCATCTAAATCTGAGAGCGTTTTAGCGTCCTTAGCGGCGGCCCTAGCTTTTACCACTTCTGATGGCGAGTACAGTTTTGTTTGACCATCTGGAGAACGTTCATACATTTGGTTCATCAATCTTGATGATGAAGAACCCTCAAGGCTTGCATAGAAGGAACGCTCGAATCCAAGGTTCTGTACAAGAACCATTCCAGAGTTACCAAACGTCAAACTGTCATCAAGATGCTTTAGGATTGCCCTGTCAGATGCTTCAAATAGAAGCTCTGCTGATGATGGCTTCTTTTGTCCTGTTACATATGTTTGCCACTCTTGGTTTTGAGCGTAGAACCCTCTCCTATTCAATGCAATCTTCTCGGATTGCAGTTGTTCTTGTGATGGATTAAATATTGCCTCTGAGCCGTCGCTTCTTGTTGCCAAGCCTACTGACCATATCCTGGCTTTATGCCTAGACTTAACAACGCCGTCTCTGACGTCTTTAATCCTTTCCTCAGGATTTGTAGAGGTTGTTTCAAAGTCAAGTGAGACAACGTTGCTAAATGGTTTCATTTTACTTCCTTGAGTAGTTTACGGTAGTCGCCATCTTTCTCGAAGATTTCTTTTTCTGTGATAAACCTATATTTGGCATTGATTCTATTGTCTTTTAAGAATGCAACGGCAGCTCTTGCTTTTAGCTGTACGTTTATTGCCTTCTTAGCCGATGACGGCTTGATTTCACATAGCTCTACTTCGCCGGTAGTATACAGGACCAATACGTCAGGGATGTAGTTTCTTCTCAGACCAGAACTGTCTGTATACGGAATCTTCATCGGCTCTACAATGTATTTGATAACACTATTATCAGAATCCATACCTTTATAGAATGCGTATTCGTATAGGCTGCGGTATTCAACCTCTTTGCCGGCCTTTATAGAGAAGTATTTCCCAGAACGGTACTTCTTACCCTTATTAAAATAGGCGCCGTTCTTTTTGATATGCTCTTCTTTTGTATTCTTAGGCTTTGGCAGGCTTCTCTTCTTGCTGCGCCTACCATTAATTGTGGCCTTTTTAGTTTGTGTCATTTTTCGAACCATTTACCACTGATGGGTCTCTATACTGCCCTCGTGTTGCAGCAGTGAGCATATCAAGCTTATCTTTGAGCGACTGACTTCCGCCTCCAGTGCCGGCACCAGATGCTTGAACTGCGATCTTGGCCCGCTCTTTTCTTGTCGCCATTAGTGATTCTAGAAGTTTGCTTCTTCTGTTCTTCAGCTTCTCTTTGATATTTAGGTATCTTGAAATATCATCACGGGCAATCATATTGCCGCCAGCATCAAAGCCCATAAGGTCTTCCTGACTAAAGTCTTGGTGGGTCAATGAGAGGATTTGGGTAACTCTCCTTTCATAGAGATCGATTTCTGCGAGTTCTGCAACCATCTGCATTTCCGTCGGGCTGTCTGGTTGAACATTAAACTCCTCGAAGTACCTTTCCGTCTGGTTGCGCAAGTAATCCTGTTCATAAATACATGGAGCTCCCACCGGGGCCTTATTCATCTTATGCAACTGACAGTTATGGACAAGTAGCCCTTCTGCAAAGAAATTAGAGTTTTTAAAGACCTGAATATCATAGACTGGAAGAACACCAACAGCTTCTATGGATTCAATCTTGGTAATTAGGCAGTCCCCGTATGAATTCTCTTCTTCGCTGAAGAGATCTTCATATACCAGTTTGCTGCCCGCTGTAAGTCCATCATCAATTGATAAGAACTTGAATTTTGAACCTCGTCCTTTTATTGCAAAGAACGGATGGTTCGATGTTGCCTTAATGCAATGGCCGGCGGTAGTGGCGATTTCATACACCATCTCTTCACCAACATATGCCGTTGCATAGACAGTATCTTGCTCAATACGTTTTGTTCTTGTATTGAATGAAATGATTTTATCGCCGCTTTTAATGCGGTCGATTCTTACTTGTTTACCGTCGTGCATAGAGACCATTGCATCGCCAGTTAGGCATGTCTCTTTTACTTTGCAGTTTGAGCCTCTGCAAATCATAGGTGAGTAAGTTGAAATGCCACCATCTGTAGAACGACGTAGGCTTGTACTGAATGCCAATGCTTCAGATTCAGTAAGAACGATATTTTCGTATAATTTGTTATCTAGAGATAGAGCATCTAGGTATCTAGCTCTTGTAATCTTATTGTCAGCAACTTTGATACCTCTAGATGAAAATAGAATCGGAATAGATTTGGATTCTTTCTCCTGTATCATAGATACTGTTTTTTCAACTTCTGTTTTGGTCTTAGTTTTCTCTTTTTCCCTCATTTCATGAGCAGAGATAATACCTGCAGATAAGTCGAACATTTCTTGGATTTCTTTATTTGGAATAGACATTGAACTAATTATCCTGAGTTAAATTATTATTCTTATTCTTACTACATCATAATACTAAAAACAAGGGAAATGGAAATAGATGCAGACAGTAGACTCGTATAATTTGTAATAGAATCTGAATTCTTATTTTACTATCGAATAATTTAGTATAGGCTAAATCATGGTCATAGGCAATAACCGGATATATGACCTAGGAACTAAATCTGACAGTGTAACCACGATTTAGCAGAACATCTCTAAAAAGCTTCCATAGGATACTTCCAATACAGGAAGCAGTAAGTATTATTTGCTTAAGTAAGTTTCTCTTGCAAAATAAAATAGGAGGTAGCATCAAGCTACCTCCAAGTATTATCGAATATAATTGTAGACTACAACAAGCTTAAGTAAGTATCCTAAGCTTATGTTCATTTCCCTATTGGTAACTTAGGGCTGCGGTAGCAGCCTATGTATTATCTGCATCAATAGGGTAGAAAGTATTCTTTGTATTGATAGATCATATTATCTATCTGCAGTAAGTTTCTATTTGCTTTGGGGAGTTTCTCTTCTTTTATCCGGGCCGCTTCGGCGCGGCCGATGTATTATTATAATCGGAAGTTATCTTAGTAAACTTGCCTCTATTATACGTTTCTTATGGAAGTTTATGTTTTCTGTAGATATAGTTAGGCCTAACCAAGCACGGTTAGAAGACAAAAATTGATACAGTCTTCTAGTTAGAATCAGCTAACTAAACCCAGTCTAACCTTGTTGTACAACGTAGATGTCTTACTGACATAATCCTAATTGTAAGAGAACTATGCCCTAGGCTTTTTCTTCACCCATCTTGACCCTCCAAGGAACTCAATCCATGGACCGTTTATACTTCCATTTATAGTCATACCTTTCGGTATCATCTTGTAGCTCAATATGCTATCTCTACAAGACCAGAGATGTTTCATCTTCCCATGTGGCCTACTTGTATCATTTTCGGTTACAATCCACTGCATAACAGGAAATTTATTTATACTCGCCACCTCTCGTATTACTTTGATACATTACTTTGAATCAGGGAGTTCGTATCAGGGAGTTTACGCTACTTCAACAACGAGTTTTCGACTGACTCCTTTGGTTAGGCTCGCCCACGTCTAGGAGTTTCATTACTGTCTCATCCGACCCCGCCTCTCGAGGTTATTTAGATTTCTCTAGGACTAATTCACAGTAAGATGATGTCTCTTGAAGACCGGACGCCGTAGATTATCCCGACACGGTGTTCTTCCGTCATCAACATCATGAGTGCTATTGTACGGATTTTTGACCCGCTTGTCAAGCGTTATTTGCAATCTTTACATTTCTTATCGACAAAATGATGCATTGTACATCAAAAATATAGTCGAAGTCAAGAATATTTTTAGACTATTTTATAAGCCATTGATTTTAAAGAGAAGAAAAACCATAAAAAACTTGACTTTTATGTCCATTTTTCGTATAATACATATCTGTAGTGAGGGATGTCGGAAACAGCCTTATTAACAACAACAATGATAATAACAACAATAAAAGAATGCAAAATGAGCAAAAGCGAATTTCTACAAGATCAATTTTTCCAATCACAACCAGAACGTATTACCTACTACAACCTTGGCTCTACCTGTGCCATGTGTCTTACTCCTCGTGTAGCATATAATGAGGCTACCGGTGTTCGTGATGTATGGGCTTCAAATGAAACCGTGAATAATGAGGTCGGCCGTATCTTCTACGAAAGAAAAATGCGCAATCCATTGTTTGCCTGCGATGAAGTCAACATTTACCCATTGATCTATATGGTTAACCGAGAAGAACGAACTTCAATGCGCGGAATTGAAGAGCTGGAAAATAAATACTTCCTGAGCGCCGCAATTATCGAATATCCAGTTTACCGCTACACCTACAAGCAGCCATATGAAGTTCTAAAAAACAAGCCAATTCCAGAACTTCGCAAACTGGCAGTAGGCGAATATAGAACCAACTATACGGCAGTAGTAGAACAAAGCCTAGACGGCTATGTGGTTCCTCCAAAAGAATTGGTTGCAATGCTGGTCAATACAGCAATCAACTACAATAGAGCGATGAAATGGGTTCCACACAAAGAGATGAAAATCAATCTTTGCATGCCAAAATCGCTAATTGCCGAAATTGAAGACGGTCTAAAAGATGGCGAAGACAACCCATTTAAAACGGTAACAGGCCTGATGGATTTCCTTGCATTGGAATACGGCGAGGATTCTATCCGAGACTTAGAAAATAAATTCTCGGTCTCAAATCTAAGAATCAAGGAAGTAGACGATTCAACCGATGCAAGAACGGTTAAAAATCTATCTCTGGTTTACAGAGAAGTGATGTACTCATTCTCAACTTCCTTCCGTTCTAATCCAATCGGCTAAAAAGAAAAGCTCCGGGGCAAACACCCTGGAGCTTATTTTATTGGATAATGAATTTTAGAGGGTCACCAAACGCGGGATTCGAGTTGAACAGCTTCTGCTCTGCAAACCGACGTCTAGTCAGACCCGGCATTTCAACAAGCACACCCTTAACTCTTCCTTTATTCCAGCGAATAAACTCTTTAGAGGCACCCTCATAGTCACCCGCATTGAGTTTCTTCAATAGGGTAGAGCTTGCAAAAGCAGATGCCCCGACATTAAAAATGAAGACACCAAGGGCATCAAATTGACACTGGTTCAAAGGAACTTTCACATTCTTCAGGATTGCATTCTTAGCGACCTGCAAATCCTTCATCAGCAATTCCCTTGCAAACTCAGGGGTAATCTTCTCAGGAAAGGTTTCGCCCGGTTTAATGGCGTGGCCGATTCCGATAGTGATTTTACCGACGCCGTCATCGTACTTATGTAAAACAACACCTTCAAAGTGTTCTGTAAGTCTGACACAGCTGGGGCTAAAATCCTTAATCAATTCACCCATGTAATCTTTACCTCCTTATCGCCGGTTTCTTCTAAATATCTCATCAATAGGGTATACGCCTTATACCCTTCTATTGGTTCGTAGAAACCCTGGCTATTATATCTAGTATCAGCCCCAATTAGAATATATCTCCCGTAAATACTATAAATATCCCTGTCGACAATATGGCAAAAAGCATGCCCACACCGGTCTGTTGCCGCATTTTTCTGACGCAACTGGACCCCATTCTGAGGATTGACGAGAAATGGTAATTTTATCTTATGGACGGGAGATTCTTCAATAGAGAGTTGGTAAACACCATCTTTGATGCAGCTCAGACCAACAATGCCGTTAGGCTCGTCATGATTATAGTCCCATGGGGACTCCAGCGTATAGATAAAGGCCTCTTTACCGTCCTTAAATCGAAGTTTGATTCGACCATGAACGCCGAACTGCCTACGAATCGCTGAGTTTTGTTTCAATCGTTCTAACAACATTTTAATCTATTTTCCTCTGTTTCAAAGAAAAGCGTTATAAATCAACCTTTTGGCTCATTTTCTATATCTTCTACGTATTCCTCATACTCCGCTGGTTCGGTATGAGAAGGCGGCGGGGCAAGTTGGCCCTGTCCAGCCTCTGCAACAAGCTTACCTTTCGATACCGTATATCTAGTCGCAATATTCGAAGTCAGATAAACGGCTATGATGGAAATAGTAATAGTCTCGAAGGAGTCCGAGCTAAGCTTCCCAATAGAGAGAAGCCAAGCACAGACACCAAAGATTAACAGTGAGAAGAACAGTTTTCTAGATATAAAAGCAATCAGGTTTCCTTTTACGGTTCCCATATAGCTTCCTTTTATATCTTATTGGCCTCTACGGCGCTCACCCTCCAGATTGGAAATTCTATCTTCGTGACGACGAAGATCTTCCTTGTTCCGGTCAATCATGCCATTAATAAGTTGAACGCGAGATTCTAGCTCATTCTTGGTGACCAAATCGGACTTAATCTGTTCGAGGGTTGTTGCCATAGCTGCCTGTTGAGACTCCATCCTTGCCATTGTAGTTGCTCCAATCCATGAGCCCCATACAATAGAGCAAAGAGCAGAGAACAGCCCGATGATGCTAAAGCTTTTCGGGATTTTAATGCCAAGGACGGCGCTTTCGTCTTGTTCAGACATCTTTATTTTCCCCTAGTTTGATGTTTGAAGAGTCCATCTAGACCTGGACTCTGACCATAGTTGTTAGTTAAATTGTCTCCAACAACTCTGGCATTGTAGCCGGCGTATGTGTTACGACTACCGGCTCCGGATGCATTAGCAGCTTTAGCTGCCGCCGCAGTCCGATTCACAGGACTTCTGCTGGCATTGTTAAATTTGCCAAGAGAAGAGCCCATCCCTCCGAAGAAGGCTTCAGTGAATGTCGATGTGTCCAATGGGGCACTAGGATTTCTAGCCCGATTGTTAAACTGACTAATTGATTTGATAATGCGTCCGTCTCTACCGGCTTTAGAGAGAGAGGCTGCGGCACGTGCACCGCCAATCACAGCACCGGCCATCATGCCGTTTGTAGCACCGCTAAAACCATCGCCGCCGGTAGCAGTGTTATATGCATACCCGACGGCACCAAACGTAGCACCAGTTGCCAAAGCAGCAGAACCAAACTTACCTCTAACATCAGAAGCAAGAGTGAAACCGGCACTGGCAACAGCCCTTTTGTTACGAAGAGAATTGTCTGCTGCCCGTGCAGCAGAACGATAAGCAGCACGCTCACGATTGAATGTGTTAAACAGTCCCATCACTCCCCTCCGTCAAACCAAGCTTCCCATTCTTTCTTTCCTGTGGTCGAAATGTCTTGGAAACCACGGTTCTTTTTAACAGAGTGGACAAGGTCGTTAGTATTATAGTTCATATCGCCGAACTGGTATTGTTTTCTTGCCAATGCAGCGCTCTCCCATTGTTGGGGAGACATGCCGATTTCTTTTGTCCGGCGGATCATGTCTTCGGCAGCAATGTCTGCTCCCGAGAATTTGTTGTTCAGGTTTCTCAGAACATTCCTAAGACCCTTGCCATGAGCACCTGAGGCTGCGTAAGCAAGCCCGGCCCCGGCAGCAGCACCAAAGGTTGCACCACCAACACCACCACCAAACATCGTTGTGTTGTCGGAGACGGCACCCTTAGCAACACCATATCCGCCGAAGGCGGCAGCACCAACAGCCGCAGCGGCGGTGAACTGTGCCTGTTTCTCCGAACGAAGCAGAAACTCAGACATACCGCCATAGATTGATTGTCGCAAATTTGCCATAAAACAAAATCACTTTCTAAAAAGCTTTTAAAAAGATCTGAATCAATAGAGAACAGAGAGGGAGCGACCCCCCCTGTAGGAACAATTAGAACAGAAACAATAGGAAAAGTCAACCCATAAGGACTGTGAAAAATGACAAAATTTTAAAATGGGCGGCCCGACCAAAACCAAACACCCACACCCCATTGATTTGAGCCCCCTGGGGTGACATGGGGAATGGTTGACACCAAAATCAGAATGGCCGGCGCGGCGGACCCATCTTTCTCCCCGAAGGGGAGAAGACATTGGGGATTTGTTGGAGATAAAGTGAGAATGGAAGAGAGAAGAGGCGTGAAAACTTGGGATGTGTGAAGATGTGTGTGAAAGATGTGTGAGATGAGTTGATATTCAACATGAGAACAGGTTGGATATGTTGCTGTAAAATGAATGTAATGCGTGTGAGGACCTGGTGTCTATTAATGATATCCCTGTCCATGGGGATACATCCGGAATTTGCCCCCTGGGGTGAACTGGATTACTTTTATTTATAAACTTTTATTTAACTTTTTAGTCACGAAAGGACTTTATCATGAAAAAAATTATCATCGCATCCCTAGCAGCTTTCTTCTTCTTCTCTTTCTATAGCTTCATGTTCTCTGGAGCTAAAGATGCTGCAGAAAAAGTAACTGACAAAGTAAATGTTACTTCTGTCGATAAAGCATGCAAGCAATCCAAAGAGCTCTGCAAAGACCTGTAATCTCTTTATTGTTGTGAATAGCTTTTAGGATGTGTAGGAAACTCCAGTCTTACACATCCTCTTTTTATCTTATCTATAATGGCATTCAATACAGAGTGTTATTATAAATGAGATAATCCTGTCTCATTATTTTGTTTATTTTTACCAAAGAAAGGTATTACCATGAAAATCCGTTATATCCTGATCATCGCTCTTGCTGCAGTTCTGTTCAACCAAGTGTTTACTGCTCTTAATGAAAGCGATTATAACCATTGCCGTGTAACATCACATCACTCTGTGCGAGAGTGCTCTGAACTGACTGGATACACTCCAGAATAATTCTTAATGTCCTAAGCATGACTATAAACTGCTTACTGTCCAGAGATGTGTGTCTCTGCTGATGATGGATGAAAACATCCGAAACAGTTCACTTTTATTTTTTAAAAACTTTTCAAAAAGGAAATCATTATGTCAAACGTAGTAACTTTCAAAACCTTCACTTCTTCTGTAAACGCTGCTGCTAAAGCTTATGAAGCTGCTGTAGAACAATACGAACATAAAGCTCATATCAAAGCTGGTATTCGTGCCGTAGCTGGTATTGAGGTTGTTGCCCTGAGCAATAGTAAAGCCGCCGCTATGCGTCCTGAAATTGTGGCCGTTGTTAAAGACGGGGCTGTTGTAACAATCAAAGAGGTGGGCTCTCGTTCTGAAGCCTTGGCATGGGCCAATGCAGAAATCGAGGCTCTGATTTTGAATGAGACCAAGGAGAATGAAATGAGCTACAGTTTTTATGTAGAGCAAGTGCCTACTATGGTACAACGCGTCGAAACAGTTCGCGCTGGCAAGTTTGCCAATGTGGATTCCTCTGATGAGGAGTTTGCAGCAGAACTATATAAGCTCAAATCTTGGGCTAGTAAAATCTGTACAGTTAAAGCGGGCGAAAGCTTGCCCATAGTTGGCAAAGTGGATATTAATATTCGCCGCCCTCGCAAAGGCTCTGTTCGTGTAGTTGCACAGAAAGGGACTCTGTCTACTGCCCTGATCAATTCCCCGATTGGTCGTGAGACCGTTGTCCGTCACGCTTTTGTGGCGTATAAAAACGGAATCTGCTCTGTCGTCGAGTCCATTGAAGTCCTGATTGACTGGATGGCAGGTATTAACACCGAGGGTGTCAAATTGGTCGATGCCCTGAAAAGAAAGCCAGGCGGCGTTGTTGTAGTTAAGGCAGATAAACACGCCCCCAAAGGTGTTAAAGTTCAGCACGGCGACCTGAATAACACTAGCCCAGATACCAGCTGGAAATTAGGCATGCCTGTTGGCGAGGCTCAATTCATCAGTCGTAAATCTGGCAATACTATGGTGGCAGTTAACCACCCTGAAGAAGCTGGCAAATTTATCAGCGTCTACGACGCTAAGAAAAGCATTGCGCGTGGCATCTTGAATCCTGACCTGGACACTAAAGTTAGTATCGGTGTCCGCAAGATGGCCGTTCTGCTGTCGGTAACTGACGAAGAGGGCAATAAAGTTAACACTCTGGAACAAGCCAAAGGTCATCCGTTGGCAATGAACCTTGGTGGTGGCGCCTGCTATGGTCGCAAAGAGCTTATTCAGCAGTATGGAACTATGCGCATTGTATCCTTTCATCATGCCAAGGGTGTTGTTACTAATACCCGCGAAATCGATGAATTGATTAATTATTTGAACGTTGATATCGTTAGCCCGATGCTGAAAAGCAAAATGGTCGGAGTTGCTCATGCCATCATGGGCGGAGATTTAGGCCAGTTCATGCTGCGTTTGTTAAATGACGTAGATTTCCGCGCTACGGCCAATACAGCCATCGCGCTTAACACTAAGTCTGTAAATATAGATGGCCTTGTTTACAGTTTTGCCATCATTGAGGAGGAAATCCATGTTTCCGATTTCTACACGTTACAAGGCCATAAACGCGTTGGCGCAGAAATCACCGTTAACGATAAAATCCAGGGCATCGAGATCGAAGCGCCTGAGCAAACCCTGATGAACGAGCTTCTTTCCGAACTGAAGGCTGGCGATACTGAATACTCACCAGTAGTCCGTTTGCTCGAAATGAAACGAGCCGGTTTGGTTGAAGCAGTGTCTCATTCTGCTGAAGGCGGTGTATTGTTGGCGGACCAAATGATCCGTCAATACGGTGAGGGTTTGTTCAAATCTTTTATTGCAGGCCGTACTGGTAAACGCACTGCCAAAGCAGTTGCCGCTGCTAAATCTGTAGATTGGACTGTTACTGCAAATGAATTCTTGGCCATGACTCGTACCTGGTGGGCGGATAAGTTCGCCGTTATGTTTGCGGGAAATGGATCTCTGTCGGTGGAGCAGGTTAAACGCATTGCTCTGGTTGGTGACGAGACTCCTGAGTCTGTTATGAAGACATTCCTTACTAACCTCTTCAATGGCAAAGGTAAATTCCCTGGCCTGTTAAATATGCCTCGCGGCTTTGAAGTTGTAGCTGGAGATCATAGCTTTGTATTCCCTGGTTCTAGTTTCTGGGACAAACCTGAGACTATCACTGGTGATGCTGTATCAGGATTACAATACACCGGCGGTGACTTCTTTAAATCACTTGCCTCTATTGTATTAATGGCTAAGGCTAGAGGAACTAAGACCTGGGAAGCTGCTGGTGCAGTTAAAACCCATGCTAAGCACCTGCTGTCTATCGAAGAGTCTTTCGGTGCCTACAAAGGTCTGAAATTTAGCCTGCCAAAAGGTCGTAGCTTGCCTGTATCTTACCACTTTGAGTCTGGCTTTAAGATCATTACCGCAGACCGCCAATACAAAGAAGCTGCAAAACGCGGCGAGATCGGTGCCATCAAGTTTCCTATCCTGATGGAAAATAACTTCAGACTGTACGAAACTAAAGTCAAAACTCTGATGTCCTTTGAATCAGAAGCCGAATTGGAGCTGAATCGTTTCATCTGCGAATCTGTGGCATTTGTTGACGCTCTTTCTCATATGAGCAACCGTGACGACGCGGATGGCGACCGTTTGACTTTGTTCTGGGCTAAGGGTTACCAAGGCCAAGAGCAATGGAGCGAGTCTAAACTGTTGGCATGTAACTCTGCCAAACAACAGCTGTCCTATGTTGAGGATGAATTGGGGTCTCTGAATACTAAGGAGATCAATGAGCGTTCTGTTCAAGTATGGTGTAAAGAGGACGTACAGCCAGCGGTCGAAGAGATCGTGGCAGCAAAAACTGGTGTCGGCAGCGAAACAAATAACCTCATTACTCTGACCCACTTAATCCGAAACAAAGCTGGTTATAGCGAGTTGGCCAACTTGGCTCTTGATGCTATGGGTATCCTGCTTCAAAAAGAGGTGGTTGAGAATATGAAACATAGCAACGGTCACGTTCGTTTCTGTGAGTACCTAAACTTGCGCAATAAAGAGACCAACTTGGACTGCATGGCTGAAGCTTTCGAAAAAGCCTTCGAACTGATGTTCATCAAGGATGATGCTAAGGCTTACGAAATTGCTGAGCTTTTTGTTGAGCTGTTTGAGGAGGATAAACGTAGCCGCGGTCAAGAAGGTTATCGTTGGAACAAGGTGAATGCAGTCCGCATGGCACATACTGCCACTTGGAAGAATGTACACTCTGCTGTGTACACCAAGGATGTGACCGAGGTTTACAATACTTCCTTCTTTATGGGTCTGGATGATGTCAAAGCTGTTAATAACTTGCTTGACATTAATGGCAAATCTCCTTTCAGCTTCATCCTGAAAGCGCTGAGCCGCGAAGTGATTGCCCAAATCCAAGTTGTGGCCGAGGTTAAAGCCGCTGAGGCTGAAGCTTTGGCTAACGGTGAGACTGTTGAGGCTGAGGTTTATCACGAAGTTGATATGGATGCAGCTATTGATATGCTATAACTCCGTACACAAATAAGAACCAATACAAGGTTACTGCTCGCTGGATACGGCTCCGTAGAGATATGGGGCTGTATTCACGTGCATCTGTTTTGTGTCGGTTGTTTTGTGGTAAATTTTAATAATTCTTATATTTGGAGGTTTTATCATGTTTGTTCCTCATGTTGATTTTGCTAATGTTGAGTGTTTGGCTGCGTATTTTGAGGATGACCCTTTTGTGGAAGTGAAGGGGTATCCTGGTTATGTTAAAGTTATTGATACTGAAACTGATGAGCGTTCTTTCTGGACTAAGGGTTCTGATGGATTCTTGACTTTTGATATCAGTAATGCTAAACATTGCGGCTAAATCAATACAGGGTCGGTGCGATTGTGTCGGCCCTTTCCTGATAATTGACATTAAAAATGGAGGTTGTTATGCAGTACACGGATTTTTTGGTTCGGTATACCTTTAAGGACGGCAGTTCCGAGGAGCACTTGGTATGCTATACCGCGCCTGTTGATTTTGATGAGGCTAATAATCAAGCATATGCTGCGGCTTGTCTTAAGGATATGGAGGTTGTTGACATCGAGGTCAAAGGCTTGGAGGTCTAAAATGGTATCCTTTAAGTTTGATAAGTATTATTCTTCTATTGGAGAGTTGAAAGCTGATACGAATAAGGTCGGTGGAATCTCCGTATGGGAGCATAATGGAGAGGTTATTTGTAACCATATAGTTGAGGATGAATTGGTTGTCTTTAATATTTGGGATGATGGTTCTTTAACATTTGATCATATTGAAGAGTTCTGTTCTATTTGAACAATACAAGGGCCGGCCGAAGTTTAAGTGTCGGTCCTTTTATGACATATTTCTTTCCATTTTGCAAAATATTGCCGATACCTTGAGCCTTGTTGCTCTTGGTGTCGGTCTCTTTTTGGGAAAGTAAGGACTCCCAAAACGTTGTTTTCATCTTTTACCTCCATAAACTTTGGGCCGCACTCTATTGTTTTGTGATGATATTGTTGCGGCCATTCTTTTCCCGCCCGCTGGACAAATAACCTAAGCTCAAAGTTGTATATCCACGCATACAAATCCGCTAAGACATTCACAAACTCCGTATTGAATATAGGTTACTTAATATCAACGGTTTTGTGTCGGTTGTTTTGCGAAGTGGCAAATGCCGCAAACTTTTTAATATTTATGGCCACTGGAGGTTAATCATGAAAATCCGTCTCGAATTCAATCCTGCTGAAATCAATGCTATGTCCACTATCGTGGGCTCATTCTCCGAATACTCCAAAGTGATTCGGAAAATGTTGAATTCCAGCAAGTCTAATAATGATGTCAAAATCAAGAAAGACATCATCCATTGGGGAAAAGAAAACATTGAAGATGGTGTTGCTGTTGATATTAAAGTCAATAGCGAATGGTTCTGTAAATTGTGCAGCGTCTATAACAAAGGCGTTGATGCAGCATTCAATATGCTCATTACTGTTGCCCCAGCGATTGGACTGTTTGCATTTAAAATGAAGTCCGTGAATGCGGAATATGGCGAAGTTTTGATGGAAGCCATCGATACTGAACCCGAACAAGAAGCTGAAAAGTCTGCTTCTGACTATATCCAAGAAGCCGTTGAAACAATTCGTATCAATGGTTAAATAACAATAACCGGCGCCCGTTAAAAGGTGTCGGTTATTTTGCGGCAAACAATTTTAACAGCCTTTATGGAGAGTAATCATGGCTAAGAAAACCCCTTCCATTAACCGCTTTTTATGTCAAATCCGCCATTGGGCATACGGCAAAACTGTTGTGCTCAAATCCAATATCGGTAAGCTCGAGGCAGAGTGGATTGATATATATGAGCATTCGTCTGATAAGAATGCAGATGAAAGTCTTCGCTCTTTAGGTTTGACTAAAATCTATGTTTGTGACACCTCGTTACCAGTAGGACAAAATGTTACCATCTATGAATTAGAGGACGGGAAATATAAGCATAGGGGCACTATCTACGACCCTTATTTTGAAGTTATTTAATTAAAGAGTGCCGGCGCCGATTTGATTTGGTGTCGGCATTTCTATGGAAAGGCACGTTGCCTTGTTGGAGTCCGTTATGGAAATCAAAAACCAAAAGCAGGCAAAGAGAGTCCTGCTTCAATTGCAAGGTGAGCTTCATAGACTGGAGCTTCAATATCAAAAAGCTAACGGCTTTAATAAAGGTCCGTTAGAAGCAAAGATTACACAGACAGCCGTATTGTGGCTCTCTGTATTGGGTGAGGCCACACAAAAAGGCTTCGTTGAGAATAATGGTGTTACGGTCACCATCTCCGGAACCGAGCTCAAAAATCCGGAGCAAATTGGGCCTGTTACTCTGTCCGTATTCAAACGGGCAGAAGAGTTGTCCAAAGCCGAACTTAAATCTGAAACTTTAGCTAAAGGAAATCCAATCATGAAAAACTTGAAATCTGTTATCAAAACAACGCCTGCTATCATCAATGCGGCAAAAACAAGCTTCGAAGGGAAGAAATTCATCGAAGCCGTTGAAGATGTTAAAACCAACATCTTGAACTTTGAAGGCGAAGAAGTAACGCCCGAACTGTATGAAGATGTTGCAACTTACATCACTGCTCTGGCTCACTATAAACGTAAGTCCGACGCTACTGGCGTATCTACATTGACCACCAAAAATGATGTGGTTAACGAAGCCGCCAATATGTTCTATGAAGCTTTGAAAGAAGCCGATGAAGAAGTGACCGGCGAATTCAGCACATTCCTCTCTGCTCTGGTTGATGCAACCGATGAAGAAGATAAGGAAGGTTGGAGCCACAAGATTTGGGTTGGCTGCAAACGCGGCGGCAGCTTTGTACTTGACTTGGCCAAAGGTTTGGTTATGTACGTCTATGGCGGTGTAATCAAAGTCTTGGGCACTGCTCGTGATATCGCCGGCTATACTTTAGGTAAAATGCTATCTATCCTCGATGCAGCAACTACCAGTGACTTTGGCCGCAGTGGACGTGATGGCATTATCATGCGTGCCATGAAAGAACGCGTAGAGGCTGTAAATGCAGCAGCTGCAGCCTAACCAAATATACTGCGATGCTCGTTTAGTGGGCGGTAACCGATGGGCTATTGGTTACTGCTCGTTTAATATGGGCATCAATGGGTATAAAATCATACGGGCGTCTGATAATAATGTGGCTGAACTGGAAGCAATTCGTTTTGCTAAACAATGCAATCCAGAAGCTGTTGTATTGTCTGATAGTCTGAATAACGTAACTGCGCTTAATGACCCTAGTGTGGCTTACATTGAACGTTCTCTTAATTTTGCGGATTCTTATCTACGAAGTGTTAAGGTGAAATAACAGGTACCGGCGCGGCAGAAATTGTCGTGTCGGTGTTTTTATGAGGAAACCAGAGCTGACCTCAAACCAAAACAGCTCTATGGTCTGAATCTTGACCGAAAGACTCTTTATTTTAAAATCAACCCAAAAAGGAAATCGTTATGAACGAAATCGAAACTGGCAACCTGAACACTGGCGCTCGCAAATTCCACAGCATTTCTGGCCAAGTTGCAACCCCAATGGCAGCAAGCCGCCGCATCTTTTACGTCTTGGACGCTCGTCCTGACGAAGCCGAGGCTTTGGGCTATCGTGTAGCAGTCTACAAACTGGTGCATATGATTGCCAATCAACCCATGTCCCGCGGTAACGGCCGTGCATGTTGGATTGCAACTAACGCCGACGATGGTGTGCAATATGTTGAAGGCATGAGCACTAACCAGATCGTTGCTTCTGTCCGCAATGCCAATGCAAATGCAATGGAATTTCTGGACGCAGGCTTCAATGGTTTGAGCATCCAAAACGGCAAATTGGCAAACTTCCCTGTTCCTGTAGGCCCAGCATTTGGTGCTGAATGGTACGAAAAGGCAAACGGTCTGGCACTGAAAGCTTTGAGTCTCTCCAAAGGCTATGAAGCACTGCTGTCTGGTTCCGCATTCATCAGCCACGATAAAGGCATCGTCACCGCCCAAGAAAAGAATGGCGAGCGTGTAGCTTATAACGAACAACAGCTGTCCGAAATGATGGCCAAAATCGTTGCAGCCTACAAAGCCGAAATCAAGCGCCTGATTGAAGCCGGTGCAATTGCCACATCGACCGCAATCTACGTTGGTGCAAATGGCCTCAGCCCTTGCATTGTACCGATTGCAGCAGCCAGCTATAAAACCAATAGCAATGGCAAGCAAATCGATGTCCGCACTACACCACGTGCATATGGCCGCATCTCTCCGAATTTCTGTTTGACCATTACCGGCCAAGCTGAAATGACCACTCTGGAGCAAGATGAGCTGCATGACGGTTATCTGGCTGGTGTCCAAGTAACCGAGGGTACTAATCCTACCCAATATTGCCGCAAGTTCGTTAACTTCAAGGACAGCCGTGGCAATGACGTTACTGTACGTGCAGTTATGTACAGCAATGGCAACAATGGTCGTGGACAAACCCGCGCCGAAGCCTTTGACAACGTAAGCACCAATGCCGATGAAATCATGTTCACCGAGAACAATGTGTTAGGTTTCGAAAGCCGTACTCCTCGTGAAGATGAAGAACAAGGTCAACCTTGGGTCGTAACGGCCCGTGTAACTATGGACGGCTATGTTGTTAACCGTAACGAAACCGGCCCTGTGACTGTTGCCGCCGATATCGATCTTGATACACTCGACATTGATGGTCTGGACTTGGGCGATGTAGACATCTTCGCTGATACTGCTAAGGTAGAAACCGAGAAGCCTGCTAAAGCCAAAGAAACCAAACGTCCTCGTCGTGGCAAAGCTCAGCCTGCTCAAGCGCAACAAGTTAATGGTGACGAACCGTTCTAATAGAGTCTGATAAGGGCGAGCGTAAGCGAGCCCCTATTAGTCTACTGGATGCTGGTGCACTCTGTAATGGAGTGCACTGGCATTTTTTATTTTTAAAATTTGAGGTTGGTTGAGTTGTTGTTTTGGGTTTTTGACTGGTTGGATGCAGTCTCGCTGATTTCTGAAGTTTCTATTTGTCATATGTAACTTCGGTTATTTGTTTTGTGTTTTTGATGTGTTTTGAGTGGACCGGCGCGGCGGGAAGTCGTATATAATCAGTCCCTATTGTATAAAAAAGAAAAGCAAATAATAGAAGAATAATAGAAGCAGAACAATACAAAGAATAAGGTACTAATATACGAACAATACAAACGGGCCTATAAAGCCCTAGTATATAATAGAGCACAGATAGTGTATATGGACATACAATGTAGGTTGTACTTGCAAATAATATGAACGGGCGCGGACTTAAATAATGGACTATGCACACATACAGTATAGACGGGCGCGGCCATCCTTGTATTGGCGAAAGATAAACTTCCGATTGGATAATAGCCCAAACAACCATAATAGTGTCGGTTATACTATGATACGTGTAATATATTAATGAACGACTTAAGACGTTTGATACAGCTAAGGGAGCAACCTTATCTAAGTTGTTGATTTATATAGAACCACAATATTTGTTCAAATTAAAATAATAGGCTATAAAAAGGCCTAAAATAAAGGCTAATATAGTCCTAAAAAGACTAATAGAGGCAAGAATAACAGTAATACAGCTAATATAATGACTAATAGTATACTGATATAGGCTAAAATAGAGGTTTAGGCACATAAATAGGCCTAAGATACGGTAATACAACATATTAATGATTGCTTCCAGTATGGTTTATATTCCTTGGGAGCGATTTATACTAAGCCCTTGATTTATATAGAGGTAAGATATTCGTTCAGAACTGAATGATATGCTAAAGTAGGGCAATATTTGCTTAAAAAATAAGCAGACGGGCGTAAAAAAGAAAGGAATAAGCCCAAAAATACTAAAAATAGGGCTCAAATGATACAAATTCTCAAAGTATCATTTTCTCCTATAGCCGGAATAAAGCTCCGAATAAATCGTAGAAGACTCCGAATAGTGTCGGTTATTATACGAAGATCGCTCATATAAGAGCGCGAATAAGTGCAAAAAGGGCAAAGACAGGTTCACATGGGCGGGGCAGCCCTGTATTGATTAATACCAATAATACAAACAAAAGCTATAATAGAACCTATACTAATAGTACTAATAGTACATATAATATAAGCAACAATAGAACTAATAGAAACCATACAATAAACCATAATATAAGCCAAAACCCTAATAGAATCAAGGGCTATAGGCTATACAGTATATAAGGCATATGTAAGTATATGACCTATACCTATATTACGGGCCATTTAATATGTGCACGGGTTTCTGGTGTACAAGTCAATATAAGTGTACAAGTCAATATTGGACGATATTAAGGTCCAAAAGTGTCGGTGCATAATTGGCTGGACAGACTTCTGGTGCTCAGTCCTAAATATGGATAATTCTGGTTTTTGTAGGTCATATCTAGTGTCCGCGCTTATATTGAGTGCACGAGTCTATATTACTGTCTGTATTGGAGTAAATCGGTTTATTATATATTGGAGTCTTATACGTATTATTGTCCCTATTGGATAGTATTGCTATGCCTATATTACGGGATATTCAATATGTGCAGTTTCTATTGCAGTTCAGCCTATATTGGGTATTAACGTCTATATCATATGTCTATATGTATTATTGTCTGGATTGTGTATATTAGTGTCTTTGTATTTTGAGTATATTCTAATAGAAGTGTATGTATTGTATTTCTATTAGTGTATATTTGATTTGTATTTGATTGGGAGTT
>ENA-OWLC01000001-OWLC01000001.1-metagenome-genome-assembly--contig:-NODE-1-length-125843-cov-3.902360_pt1 | contig 125843 bp, 97 predicted proteins | sample MGYA00245344_ERZ651092 | MGnify/ENA primary metagenome ERZ651092 (study PRJEB26857, sample SAMEA4031755) | metagenome | biome: human; feature: oral; material: saliva | place: Philippines | collected 2014... | reverse complement strand
ATATATAGTATATAAAGAATACAATACTATAGTATACTCTCTCTCTACTGGTATTGCGTCAATTCTGATTTCACCCACCCAACCCACCAAAGCAATCAGGTAAATACCCTACATTCACATTCACCCAATGAATTTCAAGTCCCAACAGATAATACTTAACGAGAGTGCTTCAAGGATAGTCATCCAAGTTCCTCGTATCATTCAGACCCTCCCTAATCAGGCTTCGGGAGATATGCGTATTGATGACTATGCCTATGGGTATTCACTCAGGGTGAAGTTTGACCCATCCGACCTTGTCAAGATGGAACAGCTCGCATTGCATATCAATGGCGTTCCTCTTGTCTTTGATGATGATGGTAGGGTCGTATCATCGCATATACTCTATCCTACGCTCTCTGACAACTTCTTTCTCGTGACGATGAGGGGGAAGTCCGCTAACGTATCTTTCAGACTTCTGACGGAGCTTATCGTGACGATAGGTAAGTCTAATCCATTTGAACGTGTAGACAAGCTCCAAGGCTCGCATACGATTTCCTCGCTATCTCAACAAGCCCAAGATGGAACGATAAGATATACCCCAAACTATTACCTCGGAAAAGAAGAAGACCTCACAACGCTCTTTAATGACGAGCTGATAGCCAAGGCTTACTCCTTCCACGTTAGAGCGCACGAGAGCCGTTCTGTGGTCTCTCAGGGGGATAGGATAGCTCCGTACTATGGCTATTCGTTTCAATCTGCTATGCTCCTTAGGACGAACCCTAAGCTGACGGGTAATATAAAGCTGGCTATTGACTCGCAAGGGAAGATAAGCCTTGATACCTTCCCCGTTAATCCGCTCCTCGGTTCAAGAAGGTACTCTTCTAACCCCGTGAGTGGGATGGGCGTTTATGGTGATGACGTACGTAGGCTTTTCTCTCTGATGCCTAAGGGTGTCTTTTATGACGAACCTTCATCGGAGACAGCAAAGGATAGGACAGCTGATACGGGTGGTCTTGATATGACCTATATGTACGGAGGAACAACGAATGTAAATCCAACCCATAAGGAGGGATTTGTATTTTTAGCTCCGCTATACCTAAAGGAAAAGCTACCCGACTTCTTCGCTGTATTCTCCGTTCCAACCAAAGACCTTGGGTTAATTGATAACCAAAGTGGCAACATAGCATCTTTTTTGATTGAGAATGGTAGGCTTGTTTCGTCTTGGTCAATGAAGCAAGGGACGCTTCTCGGTGACTACCTAAGACGACATTACAGCGAGGCTATCAGGTATCCATCTCCATATCTTCTCCAACCAAGTGTTGAGGACGGGGAGAATGTTTTTCGTGGCGTAAGTGTAAGAAGTGGACTTTTTACGAGCGCAACGGAACTGAACTATCACGCATTTACGGGGGCTAAAAAAAGTGAATACCCTACGGAAACATACAACAAATTCATCTCAGGTGCTTACGAAAGGAATGAACTTGTGCATCCTCATATCATCAATATGGAGTATTACTTTGATGACAATGAGGCGGAGACGCTCTCGTTGAATACGTACTTCGGTCTGTACCTCACGGAGGAGGAGATAGTCAAGTATGATATGATAACCCTTATGCCAAATGGGGACGCAAGGTGCTATAAGGGTAATGACGGAGAGTACAAGGATAACGACCTCTTCCTTCACGCAAAAGAAATGAAGGATAAGCGTATCATATACGGACTATCGTCAGGGAGGAATTTGCTTCGTGTGAGGAATGAGAAAGACCTAAAAAAAGCGATAACCTCGGGGTCTTTGTTGAAAAATAATGACGTAAAGGCGACTTTCCGCATTTCTTCTATACCCGAAGAGAACGAAGGAGAGTTCCTTACTATGTCACTTGAAGAGCCTTATACGGAGGGGTCGCACTTTAGGATTTTGTTCTCACGAGAAGGCGAATACAACAGACGTGTCGTTAGCGATACAATCGTAGAGACGGATAAAGCTCCCGTTGTCGTTGATATTGCAGTCGTGAAGAAGAAGTACAAGGATGGGGTGTCGCACGTACTTCGTACTGAAATGACGGCTAACGGGGTAAGGCAAAGACTGCTCGCAACACTTTCAGCGAAGTCTGAGAAGGAGCATATTGATGCGAATGCCATCTACTACAAAATCCACAAGGACGATGTCAGCTTCATCACGAATGAAAGGCTGGTGAATGACAACCACCATGACGGACATGTATTCAGGTACTACTCGGGTCTTGGTGGTCAGCGAAGCGAAGACTACGTAGGAGGCTTGAAGGTAACGCACACTCCATTCAAAAATAAGTATATCGTACCATCCGATATACCAAATATGTTCATCTACAAGGATAGGATAAACCTCGGGAAGAGGAGGAAGATGCGTGACAATGTTATCCTCCCATTCTCCCCTGAGGACGACCTTACCTCTGTAACACCAATAGTGTGTCACGTTTCCATAACAGAAACGGGAGACGTGGAGACGTTCATAAAGAGAATTAAGCTGGCTCTTCGTAAGGTGATGGAGGAACAGAATGATGTGTCGTTCCAAGTCAAGGACAACGGAGTAACAAGACTTGATATATTCACCAAGCACAAGGCTACATACGCTCAAATTATATACCCCAAGGGTAACACCATCGGGTTCATCCATACGTTCTTCGGAAGAGAGAAGTTCGCTCCCAAGGTTGAACTCTACAGGGATTCCGTGAACGCATCCATTCAGGATAGGCTCTTCTTCTTCCGAGAGGATAAGAAGGTGGCATCCATCCTCGGCAACTCGGACTTCCAAAATATGGGAGATAGGTATCATCAGTGTGTGGGCTTTATGCCCATATCGGATGATATGGTTGAGGTCTATGAAACACCCGAGCGAATTAACGAGCTGGTATCTCTCGGAGGTTGGGTTTCGGTATGCAATGGTACGATAGCACCCTCAAAGGATTTTGTCATAAGCAATATCTCTCAGGACATACGTGAGGACAAGGCTCTTCGTTCGGATGGCGAGTATGTTGATATTGAGCTTGCACGATTGTCTTTCAACGAGACGAAGGTGAAGGCTATCATTTCTCCATTCGGGGTTGGACGCTCCGTTGTTTACAATGGGAACAATGACTGCCACAAATCTAAGTACGTGAAGTTCTACGGGAATGACCCCGTGCAGTTGTCTCGTATGGCAGTTCATCCATTCCACGATTTGGCTACGTCATCGTACGAAACGATAAGACAAGCTACGGCAAGGTCTCCGTTTGTGTATAACTTCTCTTCATCGGAGAAGCTGAACCCAAGCATTGACCTCAATGACTGCCGAATATATAAGATTATCAGTGGCGGTATCAACGGGATTAGTGTGGATAAGTTCTCCACATATCCACCATCTGTTTTTGAGTATGTCAAGGAAGACCTTGAGCGAAGCAATATCCCCAACTATTACAACATAGAGCTGACGTTTTCTTCTGATACTCAGATAGTTGAGGCGGATTTAGACACAAATCCTCTTGACGTAGAGCCTGCTCAGGTGCTCTCACCTGCATTTAGGGATGGGTATATCAAGTCAATGAAGGATAAACTACCTCTGCTTACGTCTTCGGACTTCCTCTTTAGGAACATCGGGATACACGAAGAGAATGCAGGTCTTGTAGGTAGCTATGGGGCTTCTCAGAACCCAACCAAGATACCTTCGGTGGATACCTCGCTTCTCGTTGAAGTGGATGGTGTGCGTATGTCCATATACAACTACATTGAGAGGTATGGAGATACGTCAATTTTTGATAGGGTGTTTGATAGGGCGATAGACTACACGCATGGGGTATATCAGCCAAATTCAGAAACGCTCCAATTCTTCATTGACAACAGCCTTGCAACTATATCGGTTAAGGGTAACTTGAAATCAAAGATACCCCTTAGCGAGCTGTCTCGCTGTTCCGTTGCCGTGCTGGGTGTATCTACTCCATTGGCATACCCCGAGGTCATCATTGATAGATTCTTAGGTAGGGTGTATATTCTCACCTCACTTACGGGGACATCAGCCGTAATGGGGACTTCGTATGTATATGGTGATAAGGATTGGAGACGTGTAGCTACATCATCGTATTCCATTAACCCATCCAAGCGCATCTCCATAGACAGCCACTTTGACGGGGATAGCTCAGAAGGTACTGACATCTATGGATACAGCGGTTCGTTCAGAAAGAGTAGCTATCTCATCCAAGAGTGGAACAATGGGTTCTTGTCAATTCCAACCGATAGGGTGAAAGTCTCCAACGGAGTATTCTCTGTACCAAGCTCGGTCATTCCATCGGCAATGTTGAAGTCAAGAGGTAGCTCATTCACCGAGCCTACTATGTCTCACTTCTCGGTCGGGAATATCGGGCAACTCGTTTCGTCTATGGTGGTGTCAGGTGAGACGCAGGCATCGCTTAGCGTGTCTGAAATACTGAACTTGATAAAGTCCTCACCAATGAGGATTTCCATTAGGAACAAGGAGCATAAGGAAACATACGTAACGAGTGGGGATGACTTCACCATCGGTATTGAACGCCTCCCCGTAGGGTCTGCACTAAGTAGGAGCTTGGGGCACTATGACGTATGTACGCTACCTATGTTTAAGTATGGCTCTATGGTTGGAGGTGGATTTGTCGTTCGCTCGGTAGGCTCTGCCACGGCATTCAGACTTAATGGGGACAACGTGGAAAGGGTTACAGACCTGAACGTTCTGTCCACCTCGCCAATCAACAACGGCTCAATAAAGACAACACTATCAACGAAAAAGATGATGTCGTCAGACGGCTTCGCCATCAAGGGTAAGGATGGTATCACCATTCTTGTTGATAAGTGGACTATCGGTGACGACCTCACGTTTGATATATCCACATCTCAGTCGGAAGGTAAGCAGGTGGATAACCTGAGGATTGAATGTAATATCACCAAGGGGGCGTTTAACGCCCTTAGGAGAAATGAAATCTTCTCCTCTGAAATTGGTTGGATAGCGTCAGAGGAGGAACGCAATAGGTACATTAACTCGTTTATTACTAAATACCTATCGTTAAAGGATGACCTTTCCGTGTCGGTGTTTAGTAGGGTTAGAAGTGTTACGGATACTCCTGATGTCCTCTTCACTGAGCAGGTAGATGGTATGGAGCAGATGAAGAATGTATCCACCTCAATCGCAGAAGTAAACAACAACCTTATCTACTACATAGACATCAAGGATATTGACGATAGGAAGTTCTTTGTCTCGGTAGGTATTTCGTCTATAATAGGTTAAAGGAACGCACAACGAATGAACGCAAACGATAACATAAAATACGCTCCTGGTTTCCCAACCTATGGAGTGAAGGGTGACACGGGAGGCAAGGGTAAGGATGGCTCTTCATTGTACTATACGAAGTACCTCCTTTCAAGTTTTATCTCCGATTCGGCAGAAGCAAACGCAGAACGAATAGAGGTGACGAAAAGGATGAACCAAGGTCTTCCTATCAACAACTACGAGAACTCATCAACAAAGGTTACATACAATGTTGGCGACATCGTTATTGATGGTGGAGGTTCGTTCTTCAGGGTCACTGAAGCCAATGGTCGCCTTGACCTATCAACCGAGCCTATCCTCTCCGTTCAGAATTGGGGGGCAAATGCCCTTAGTGGGGTCATTCCTATTGACGTTAGCCGTGAGGTAAGCGAGTCGGTACTCGTCAGAAAGAACGATAGGCTTATCCTTTCCCCTACCATCAATGGCGTGGATATTATCGCTAATAGCGTTACGGAGGAAGACTTAAAGGCTTCTGAGAATGTGTCGCCCAATGCTGTTCAAAGGGTCATAGGTGGAGTGCCTATGCAGTACAACGGGTACAATATCGTACCCATGAGTTCCTTCATCTCTTTTGACTTGGATGGTCTGCCAACCTACCTGACGATATATTACAACAAGTCGCTGGGTACGTGGGGGATTGAATCTAACTCATCACTTGTACTTGACTTACCCATATACTCAAGTAGGGCTGGAAGTGCCGACACGAGGAGGGTAGATGGCTACGAGCCTCTTGAGGTCTCCTCCATCGGGATGAAGCGATTTATCTATAACTCGTTCTTCGCAAAGTCGGCAAACATCCCAGCCAAGAAAGAAGTACCATCTGAGTACCTGATGAAGTACATCCATTCGGGTGGCGAGCTTGGAGCTTATGTCTATCTCAACACGCAGAAGGATGGGAAACCCGTGGAGAGCGAGTTTGTTGGTCGTATCCAACTTCGTATGGACGACATTAGCCAAATGGGCGTTTCGTCTGCAACGGAATACGTACAGAGTATTGACTCCGTGAGGGAGACGATAGCGAAGAAAATAGAAGGCAAGAAAGACGAGAAGTCTTCTCTTGTCGCCATGTACCTAACTATCCTTGACTCGGTCGAGGTCGTCATAGATTATATGTAGAATGTTAAAGACGGGATTACCATCGCTTGGAGTATCAGGCAAGAAGGGGGACGCAGGGAAGGACGGATATAGTGCTATCTTTGGGCATCCTTCGGACTTCTTCATGAGCGGTCTTGATTATATTGGATACAAGAACTCCATAGTGTCTGATGACGAAGAGGATGACTACCAAAAATACCTTATAAGGACGGGCGATAAGAAAGCTCCCCAAGGGCAAGTGTATCGCAGGCTGTATGCCAACCCGAAGGATGTAAAGCTGTTCAATGCGAACGGAACGATGAGGTCGGATGTCTTCAGCGTCCTCCGCTCCAAGCTATACGAATGGAACTCACCTAACTCGCCATATTATGTGTATGGATACCCATACGGGGTGACTCCAACCCAAGAGATGCTTATCCCTATTGATGGTAATCCAAGACACTACTTCTACTCTAATGTAGATTTCAGGGCTATGCTCAGCAAGAAGATGATGCTGAAGCCCAATATCGCAAAGGGTGACGACTTGTTTGTTCTTGCTGGTGTCGGTCTAAAGAAGGTTAAGGTTGATGGTTCTATGGAGGATATTTCTGCTGAGACATTCAACCGCATACTGCAAGATACCCCTAACTTTATCAGCGATAGCATTTGGCATCGTAATGGTAGGGTATGCGTATCTTCATTAGTCGGGATTAGTAATGCAGGTCGTGTTGATAGTGGTCGTATCGGTCATTACAAAATGGAGAACCCTGCATTCTCACCATCCGAGTTTATCAACATCTTAGATTATCGTGCTAACCGATTTTCATCGCTACCGCTCCTATCAAGGGGTGCTGTCGCTGATGTTGATATTAGCAAGGATAGGACGATAGCCATATCAGGAAGCAACTTTATTACTCTTGAGACTGACCTACGTTCCTTCCGAATTGGAAGTAACAACAACGGGATTACCCTTGACGTTAAGGGACTTCACGTAAACAAGTCTCTTAACGAGTATCAGCTATACGAAACGAAAAGCCTTGACAAAGCGGTGTCCTCAGAAACCGCCAAGGAGTGCGTATTCCCGATTGACTTTGACGAGTATGTAACGAGCAAGCTACCCTACGTATATGAAGACAAACCCGTATGCAAGGTTGGTATCTACATTCACGGGGACGATAGCAGTATCTCATTTGCAATCTCTCCAAGTGCAGTGTCTTCAATATCGGGTGGGGTGCGAGTTATGGCTGTCAATACGTCAAAGGGAAAGTTTGTCGTACAGCCAACGGACTTTTACGACATAGCTCCCTCAAAGGTTTACACCATAGAGATGAAGGAGAATGACATCTTGGAACTCTACCGAGATGTCACCGCTGATAATTCTCAGTATATAACGTTCTCCATTGTTCCCTTTGTGCTTAGTGATGGCGTGCGTATCTTCAAGAGACCCATTGAAAGAGGAGCGAGAGTAGAACTCAAGGAAGGTACAATAAAACTTGTACCCATACAGCAGTTTATGAATAAGTCCGAAGGAGCATTGTCTTTTGTAACGGACTCTTCTACCCTTATTGATACCTCACTAAAGAGGAATATCATCCCAGCTGTTGATGGTGCTACTACGTCTATGTCAGACCAAAAGCTGATGAAGATTTTCTTCCCAACGGCTAAGAACTCTGACGGCTCGGTATTGTACGATAGGATTGTTAAGGTTCAGATTAACGGAGTTGATGTACCTATTGCAAAGGAGGTTAAGGCGAATGCTCCGTTGTACTACGCTGATGGGGTGTACTTAGGCGTTCAAAAGGTGAACCTATCCAACATTACGCACAACACATTCGTCCATTTCAGACAGCCATATTACCTTGACAATAGCGTTGCAATACCATACATCTACGGGAAGAACATGCCAACCAAGTATGCGAACGAGAAGGAAGCCTTGCTGAGTACAAACCGATTCTATCAAAGCATTGAAGAAGGTTCAAAGCGAGTGCTCAATATATCGTTTACAACGGATGGTGGTAGGACATACGATTGGTCTATCTCTCAGCCATTCTACGAGGACGAAAGAAGAAAGCCTACACTTTCTTTTGAAGGGGTTGATAAGCGTTTTATGAACGCTATGGACAAGAATAAGAACCTGGGTTCTAATATGTTAGACATATCAAACACGCTCACGTTCTCAAACTTAGACCCTACGAATTGGTCTCGCATAGCAAAGGATATGGAGAGGTCTCAGGTTTACGTAGCAACGCTATGTAGGCTTGGGAATATCAGCCCATTTATGGCGTCAGATGGTAGCTTATCCAATGGTGTTGGTAAGCTGAACAAATCGGTAGCCTATGGTGAGCGAAAGATTGTGTCTCCATTTATCAAGGACAAGTTCTCGCAAGCAGGAGACGAAGAGCCTATGCAGGTCTCCATCTCTCTTGTGGCGGAAAACAACGTCATCATACCTGAGGGGGATGCAGTAAGAATTGCAAAGGGTAAGGCTTCCATCACCGAGTTTATGAACGACAGCGTTCCATTCGCTATCCTTAGGGATAAGAATGCTGACGCTTCAATGAGCAAGGAGGTTGCGAAGAATATCCTTGATATGCTCATCTCCGAAAGTCCCGCAGTGCGTGATAAGGACGTGACCACTGAGCGTGTAGCGTATCAGATTGGTCTGATGAGCCAAGAGCGAGATATGAAAAACATAACGTCTATCGCAACTCTTGGGAATGGTAGGTATGAAAGTGGGTTCTTTATCATCGTCTCTACGATGAACTATCTTGTAGAACATAGCGAGGTGAACATATCGCTGAAGCTCAAGATGGACAACCCGACATATGCGGATATTGAACTTCCTATAAGCGTAGACCGAATGATGTTCTTCTCTCCTTCTGTTGATGATGGCGGAAGCATATCGTTTGACCCTAAGTATGACATAATCAAAACGTTCAACTACCTCAACGAAGAACCCGTTCTTATGAACGAGACGAGCGTAGACCTCTCGTCAGGCATAACCCAGGAGAGCGCAATGTATGGTAGGTACGTTAAGAGTAGCGTTGTATCTTCAAGGGGCGTTTATTCGGTGATGCCTATTGAGATAGGAGTTAATCAATTAACGAGAGAGGAGCTTAACAGCATCCCTGACCAATATACGACTTGGGGTGATTTCAATGGAGTTGATAAGACTACTTCCATTTACATTAAGCCATACCTTACCAATAGGATGTTCACCTCAGGAGGTACGTTCTCAAATGAGTTTATGCTACCTACGCTAAGCTCGCTGTTTGATGACGATACACACTTCTCCATTAAGCCCATCTCCGAGACCAACAAGACGCTACTAACTCTTGACTATCCAAAGCGCACCTTCAATGGGAATAAGATAAACGTAGGACATTCCAATGAGGTAGTTTACAATGGGAAGGTGTACAAGAAGATTGGCGGAAAGGTTGAGCTTGACTTGGATGTAAACATCCCGCTCTTCACGGATGATGAACTGAAGGCGAGGTCTTTTTGGAACAATGAGGAGAGCCATCATCCGCTCACGTCCTCTCCTTTCGCTCGGATGTTTAGGAAGATACCTTCCAATAAGCACGTCTACTCTAATGGATACCTCTTCCAAGATGAGGAGAAGGCTTCGGGGGATACGGCTAAGAAGGCGAAGGAGCTTACGATGTCCCTTGATGAACTCAAGCAACAGCTGACGTATAATGTCGTAGGCATATCTGAGGTCAAGGAGGATAAGATTAAGGGAGAGGTGGAAATATCTCCATATACGATAGACCTTGGCGAGGATTATCCCGTTGGACCTCTAATCAGTCTTGATAGGAGTCACCTCTCCTATAAATGGAGGGATAACTTCACTTCTTCGGTTACTATCTCACCAAGGATTGCGCAAGCCCATACGGGCAAGGGTGCAGAAGAAGATGCAGGTCATCTTTGGGTATTCACCTTGCGAAACCCTAAATAACCGAACCATATTTGTATATTTGTTCGCTACTTCATATCTTTGCATTTGGAGTAGCGAACTCTTTTTTTACACTAAGACATATGTTCAATGCTGTTAAAAATATCAAACGATGGTCAGTACATTAAAGTAGATGACCTTCAGGAGCATAAGACGTTTCAGCTTTTATCCTATATGACGGCTGAACGAAAGGATGCTTTTATCCTTAGGAAGCTCAATCCAAACATTCCCGTGGAGGAATCGTTTATGAGCGAGAACCTCATCGTTTCCTCGGGACTATGGAAGGAGCTTTATAACTTTGCTTCCGAATATAAGGAAGAGGTATCCCTTTCAGATGCTTTCCTTCCAACTCTCATTGATACGCAAATCACGAAGGAGTACTTTGAGAAATACGTATCAGACCTCTTTGAAGGTTCTGAAATACAACCCTATGGTTATCAGAAGGATGCGGCTTATGCCGTGCTGAGATACCGAAGGTGCGTAGCCGAGATGTCCACGAGTGCGGGTAAAACACTTACGAGCTATCTTATCTTTAAGTATATGCTTGACCACCTTGACGAAACCAAGATGGTCTTCGTTGTTCCAAGCGGTGCGCTCGCCACTCAGACAATGGAGAAGTTCGTCCTTTATGATGGGAAGATTAACCCTGCATACAAAAAGGAGTGGAAGTATGAACTTGTCGGAGGAGGCAAGCCCGTAGCTAAGTTCAAGGGGGACAAATGCAACATCGTCTTCGGGACATTCCAATCCCTTCAAAAGGTGAACGTAGAGTTCTTCCGAAAGGTGACGGCTGTCGTGGGTGACGAGTGTCAGCATATCACTGCATCGGGGATGCAGGTGGTCTTTAGTCGTTGCGTGAATGCACGATATAAGATAGGGCTATCGGGGACACCGCACAAGAAGAAGGGAACGATTGAATCCTTCACCTCTCAGTCGTACATGGGTCCAATCGTCTACACTCTAACGAGCGACAAACTCATCAACGAAGAGAAGAAGGCAACGCCCATTGAGGTTGAAGCCATTGAGCTTGTCCACGACAATACGTATGGTGGATTAACCAACCTATACAACCATCGAATGATGCGTCCTACGGGTGATACACGAATGGCATCAATGCTGTACAACGAAGAGCGTGAGTACATCCGAGCTTCGCATAAACGACTTGAGTACATCTGCAACTGCATCGCAAGTGCAGATATGAATACCCTTGTCCTCTTCTCTGATGTTAAGGGTGACTATGGAAATCAAATCGTCAAATGGCTTGAGGAGAATACCGACAAGACCATATACTACGTAGACGGAAGTACGAGTGTCGCAGAACGTGATGCTATGAAGGAAGAGTTTGAAAAGGACGAGACTAATAACTCCGTGTTCGTTGCTACGCTCGGGACATTCTCAGAAGGTGTGGACTTGCTAAGACTTTGGTATATCTTCCTCGTGGAGACGACAAAGAGCGAACGCATCGTAGCTCAGGCTCTCGGTCGTGGTATGCGTCTCTTCAAGGGGAAGGAGAAGGTCATCCTTTACGACTTCAGGGACAACCTAAACTACAAGCCTAAGGGCGAGAAGGTCTCCTCAAGTCGCTCCTCTTGCTACCTGATGAAGCACGCAAAGGAACGAGACGGGATTTACAAGGATAGGAAGTTCCCTCTGACCCATAAGAAGGTTTACTTATAGGCTTCAAAAAAACATAGTTCAAGCCATGATAGATTTTCGCTGACAACTTCCAACGCCCGTAAGGGCATCAGCATGTCACAAAACATCCAATGGTGTTCCAACCATTGGCGGAGCTATCCCTCATTGCTCGCAACAGAATGTTGCGAGACCCATTAACGTCACGATTGATTCTCAAACCTTGGTAGTTGAATGACACTCTACTACCAAGGTTTGTCATCACCTCACCATTGAATGAATTGGTCTTGGAAGTCCAAGCCTCGTTCTGTTCAATGAAGAGGACGTGACGTTCTTTGCATTTGTTCTTCAGGCGTTCTTTGAACTCATAAAACCTTAATGCCATCATAGACCTGACGACTACCTTGCGAATCTTTCTGTTAGAAACCTTGTTCATTTCAGAAACATTGAATGGCGGGAAAATTACAACAGAGAACTCCTTGGTTAGAAAGTTCATGAATTTCCAATGCAATTCGTCTACGAGGTCTCGTATCTTGTGATACAGCCTATCAATAGCCCTTCTGAGTCTAAACTTATACATCTTGTCCTCAGTCGTAGCTATGATAGACCTCATCTTGTCTATTCGTATGTTGAGCTTTAGGGTTCTTTCAAACGCTCTTTGTCCAAACCACCCGAAGCGACCATCGGTAGAGAAGTATGTTCCAAAGTTTCTTACCCCTGGGTCTACAGCAACCGCACCTCCTTGGGTCTCGTAAGTTTGTTGCGTAGATATTTTCTTCGGAATAGAAACGAACCATCTTCCATGGTCACATATAAGTCGGGAGTCCGAAATCTCGGAATTGGCAAACCAATCAGTATCGGAGAATTTCATCCGACCTAACTTGGTGGGATATAATCCAAGAGTTGAAACAGACTTCTTGGAAATGTAGCAGGATTGTATCTTGTCTTTCTTACTTTTGAATTTCAAAGAGAACGGCTTTCCGCTCTTCTTAGCCTTCTTGCAGTTCGTGCTCCACGAAGTGTAAGCGTCTTTGACTGCTATCTTCTTGAGTTGATACGGGGCTTCTTTAACGTGCTCCACATCAAGCTCTGAGGAAACTATGGGATATAGCTTCATCCAATTCCTCACGTCAAACTCCTTGTCGTTGTAGTGCTGGATAGCTTGGTTATATACCAACCTCTGCACTCCAAACCACTTGCGTAGTATCGTTCTCTGTTCCTTTGTTGGATAAATGCGTATCTTTCTATGCTTGATTTGTATTCCATCTAAGCCCGTGCATTCTGCACGAGAAGGCTTGAAGTATTGAGAGCAAGTTTTCCGTGAGTTCACGCTCTTGGCTATCCTCTGATTTACCACGAACCAAGACTTCACCTCCGCCCCACGAGAAGAGATATTCAAACAGCTCAAATCTGAAACGGCAGACTCTATCTCGGTGGGAGACAATAAGTGTGAACTTATCGCCTTGCAGGTGTCATCGTAGAATTGGCTGAATGCACTTCCGCTTGTGGTTGAGACCTGAACCAATGTCTTGGATGATTTCTTCTTTACGGAGGAATGTTCACCTTGGCACTCAGTAGTAGCAGACGAGAGTGGAGTGCGATGAACGCTCTTCTCTCGTTTCAAGGAACGAGCAGTCTTCAGAGAAACATTTTCATCTCTCTGACATCCTGACTTGCTTGATAGTTCCTTTATTTTCATACTACCTTAATGTATTTGGCTGAAGACCCGTCTTCTTAACAGCAACCATTAGTGGCACTAACATAACTATTATATAGCTACTATTATTATAGTATGCCAATATCTAATGTTAGATGGTCACGATGTTCTGTTATATTTAATTAGAAAACTTCATGCTTTTAATTGCCTAACTAAAATAAGTAGGTATCGTAAATATCATACCGACCTACTGTTTCTTAGTAAGTGGCTTTTACTATGGCAAATAAAATCAAATACATATACCCATCAAGGGAGAACAGAGAGGATAGGCGTTCTCCTATATATGCTGTCTACGCAGAAGAACACGCTCGTGACGGAGGAGACAAGAAGAAGGCTAAGGCTCGCAACCTCGTAGACCTATCATCAACGTCTGCAAGGTGGAACACCAGCCTCATTGAAAACTCTTTCGCAAAGGGTTCTACCGAAACGTCCAATACAGCACTCAACTCATTCAACTCAATGTATGGGGGTAACGACAACATCTACTTAAACCCATACGCAGACGTTGTAGGTCAAGATGAGTATATCCCATATTACGATAAGAGATACTCCGTAAGGAGACAACAGCTCAGGGACTTTGCCAAGAACCCAACGATTGAGACGTGTCTTGATATTATATCCAATGAAGCCATCGTCTACGATACGAATGGGTACTTTGCCAACTTGGATATTAAGCTCCTATCAAGTGTCATCAAACCTGACAAGAAAGGTCGTAAGTCGGAAGTGCTGGATGGTCTTGTTATGGCATTCCGTGAGGTGTATCGTATATACAACTTCCACGTATCTGATGACGCTTGGAATCTTTTCAAGTCCTTCCTCATTGATGGTATCCTCGCATTTGAAATCATCTACGAATATACCACGGAGAATGGCATAATGAAGGCTACGGGTATAGCAGGGTTCAAGCAACTTGACCCAACTACCCTATATACCAAGATTAAGAAGGTAGAAGGCGTAGGGGACGTTAAGGTGTGGATACAAGAAACGTCAGGAGGGGCTATTGAAATTCCCGACTCCAATATCATCTACATCTCATACTCGGGTAAGTACAACAACTTGAACGTATCCTACCTTGAACGCCTTTCAAGGTCATACAACATCCTCAACCAGCTTGAAGGGTCTCGTGTCATTTGGAACTTGATGAATGCTCAGAAGCGTACGAAGATTGTCATACCAATGGGTTCTATGCCACCACAGAAGATGCTCACGGAGCTTGCTAAGTTTGAGGGATTATACAAGGAAGACATAAGCGTTGACTCGCTGAGTGGTGAAGTAAACTACAATGGCAGGGCAAAGTTCCCATTTGCAAAGACGATGGTATTCCCATCTAACGGACAAGGGGCTACGGACGTATCCTCCATCGGTGATGACGGGTACGATATGAACTCAACCCAAACGCTTGAATACTTTTGGGATAGGTTCATCCAAGATACGCAGATACCTCGCAACAGATTCCCTAACTCGGTAGGTAAGGGGATGGCGAACCCCTATGATGTCAGCTCCTCTATCACGCACGAAGAGCATAACTTCCACCGATTCATCAACCGCCTTAGGGTCATCTTCAAGGAGATACTTATCAAGCCAACTTGGATTCAGTTCGCTCTTATGCACCCTGAGTACGCAAAGCACGTGAAGCTCAAAGCCGCAACGACCATTGAGTTCATTGACGAGAATATCTTTGTTGATATGAAGGAGAGCGAAAGACTTAAGAACGCTTCTGAATACATTAACTCCCTCCTTACCATCCAAGAGGAGAACGATTCATCTTACATACCTACCAGCTTTGCGATAAGCAAGTTCCTCAACCTATCAGCAGATGATATGATTGAGCTGAACGCCGCAAGAGAAGCAAGAAAGAAGCATCAGGAGAAGATGAAGGAAGAAGGCGAAGCACAGAACGGAGGTGGATTTGGTCAGATGGATTCCTTCGGTGGCGGTATCGCAGACTTTGATAACGGAGGAGGATTTGATGTTGGAGGCTCAGGCGGAGGCTTAGGAGGTGGTGACTTCGGTGGCGCACCCGATATGGATGGAGGAGACCTCGGAGGAGCTGATACGGGAGCAGATACAGCAGGTGAACCTGCACTATAAACGACTATGGCAAACAAGAAGTATAAAGTAACCATCAAGGAAAGCCCAAAGAGCAAACCTCTCTTTGAGGATGATAACGCTACGGGGCACGGCAATATACCTATCACCGATGTAGACCTACAACAAAAGGTGTCTGCAATAGATACGAGAGTAGCCCAAGCCCGTAAGATATACAACAACGAAGTGCTCAAAGCAAACAACGAACTTGAGTTAATCCGAAAGGAGCAGGTTAAGAGAAACGAAGAGAAAGCACGTAACTCAGAAAAAAAATCTGACGAAGAATCAGATAACAAAAATCCTGAAACAAAGGACGTTGAGAACCCGAATGTAGGTGGCTCGTCACAACCAGCAGGAGAAAATTCTCCAAAAGATTTGGTGGATTAAAAAATCCTTCCTACATTTGCAATGTGAACGAACAACACGGCTCACGAGAGTTCTTTGACATTGTTAGCAATTCAACCGAGGTTGAGAGCCTCGGAAAAGAAATTTTCATCAAGATTTGGTGGATTGAAAAACTCTCCCTACCTTTGTGGTGTGGGAGACAAACAAAACCCACCTCGTTCTTTGACATTCTTGATGATACAATAAAGAGAAACCACCGAAAGGAGTCGGGGAAGTTCCGATACCTACCCACGTGATAGGGTGGTGTGACAAGCACGTTCAGTGGTTTCTGATATGGATGTAGCGCAGTTGGTAGCGTTCCGCATTTGGGATGCGGGGGGCGCAGGTTCGAGTCCTGCCATCCATACAAACTATTTCTAATAAATAGAAAAATAAGTAGGTGTCCGTAACACCGAATTTACGCTTGTGGACTGCCCTCCTATGGATGACTGATTGTAGAAATGCAATGTACTAAAAAGTAGTGGTAGGTTGAAACAAGAAGTGAAGGCTATATGAATCATAGATTTGCGTAGTTTTTCACATACGTTGCGGAGGTCGCAGGTTCGAGTCCTGCCATCCATACTAACCATTTTTCTCTGTTTTAATTCGGCTTGGACTTGTAGCTCAAAGGTAGAGCACTTGGCTGTTAACCAAGGGGTTCTTGGTTCGAAACCAAGCAAGTCCGCAATTTGCAATGTAGTAGGTTTGTAGCTCAATAGGCAGAGTCCTTGGAGAACCGAGGGGGGTCTCAGTTCGAGTCTGAGTAAGCCTACCAATCTTCCGAAGTGGTGGAATTGGCAGACACGCTACACTTAGGATGTAGTGGTTATCCGTGTGGGTTCAAGTCCCACCTTCGGAACGAGTACATGATGTAGTTGCTTTTAATGGTTTAATTGGTTGCTCCGCAAGTCGCTTATATGATAAAGCCCCTACGAGTCGGTAACGGCAAGTCGGGAAGCAGGTTCACTACCTGCCTTGCGGTCTGGTTTTGGTTCACAAATCTCATAGTTACTAATTGATTTGGAGTGAAAGCACTGAGAAGTACGGAAGCTCCTGATGCTCTATTCGTCTATCGGTTAGGACGCAAGATTTTCATTCTTGAAAGGGGAGTTCGATTCTCCCATAGAGTACTAATTTTTAATCTTCAAAAAGAGTTATCAAAATGGAAACTTTCGAAATCCCATTCCGTGGGCGTATCACCCTTGCACAGCATCAGGAGGTGATTCAACGTCACAACGACCAAGTACGTGAACAGCGTCATGTCGTTGAAGACCTTCAGGGCACTATCGCCCGCCAAGCAGAAGAGCTTGAGGCATTCCGCTCTCGTCAGTCACGACTTGAAGGGCTGTTCACCGAAATGTTCTCGGGTGTAGTACGAAACATCGTGCTTGACACCTTCCGAGACGAAATCTTACACGCAATTCGTGTAGATACCTCTGTCTGCTCTCACTACGACCGACCCGATGAGGCGGATTCAAGCGTAGTGTTCATTGACCCACGTGATGGGTTTTCGTTTGAACAGCGAGAACGATAATAACCAATATAATGAAGTCTCACGGATAGGCTTGCAAAAGCCGTCACTACTACGTGAGAAGCGTACCAGCTTGATGTTAATTAGGGAGATTAGCTACCACCTATCAGCACATCATACTCAACAACGTAAATGAGCTACCATATCGTCTGTCGTGGTAGGCTGGTAATCGTGGGACGTCTTCCACATCGTACAAAAAGACCGCTCCTCAGGTTGAGCGTGATGCGTATATAAGGGTGTTCCAAGTATGTACGAATACTGAGTATATACGTAATACCTGACAGACAATGGAACGTTAGTTCAGTTGGTTAGAATACCTGCCTGTCACGCAGGTGGTCACGGGTTCGAGTCCCGTACGTTCCGCATAATGATAGCGAGGTGGAGCAGTGGTAGCTCGTTGGGCTCATAACCCAAAGGTCGTAGGTTCGAGTCCTACTCTCGCAACTCTTTGATTTGCCCTATTAGTCAATCGGTTAGGCATCGGTCTGCAAAACCGAGTAGGATGGTTCGACTCCATCATAGGGCTCAATCGCTTTCTTAGCTCAGTAGGTAGAGCTCTTGATTTGTAATCAAGTGGTCGTCAGTTCAAGTCTGACAGAAAGCTCAACATTCGCCAATGTTGTTGAACGAGAGCGATAATTAGTGAATATAAAATACAGCAAATATGTTACGAGCAATCAAAGTAAGATTATACCCAAACAATGAGCAGGAGCAAGAACTCAACAAGGTTCTCGGTGCTTATAGGTTTGTTTATAATTACATGCTCGCTAAAAAACAGAAGGCTTATGAAGCCGACAAGACGACCCTAAGCGTCGCTTATTTGTCCAAGTGGTTTCACGAAGTATTGTTAAAGGACGAGCAATATGCTTGGCTGAGAGAACATAATGCGCATGTGATGAATCAAGCCATTAACCAAATGGATGATGATTATCAAAAGTTCTTCAAACAGAACAATGACTTTCCAAAGTTCAAGTCAAAGAAGGATAATCAGTCAGTCTTGTTACTCCGTGGTGCATTCCCAAAGTGTAACACGTTTGAGACCCAATGTATTACGCTTACCACTTCCATTCAGAACCTCAAATTTAGTTGTTCTGACCTATACCACGGACGCTTGCAGAAATACAAGGACAACATCGGAAGTGCAACACTATTGAAGACCAAGAGTGGTGATTTCTTCTTGTCAATCCTTATTGATATTCCCGAAAGTGAACTTGGGGTAAAGGAGTCGATGCTAAAACAACAAGACTTATGATTAGTCCAACAGAATTTTACGAAGGTCTTGATAGAGGGGTGTACAAGACGAATGTCAAGATATACCAATCTTCTCAGACATTAGATTATAATGGGAGTCCGATGTTTGAGCTTGAGATAGCAACGACAAAGACCCGTGAACCCATCAAAGACGACCCATACGATGCTCCCTATGAGCTTAGTCTCACGATAAAGAGAAATCAGCGAGAAATCAACGATTTCATTATGGGAGTGAAGCTAAGTAGCTTACGTTGGAAGTCTCCTGAAGAGGTTAATAAAACTATTGCCAAATTGGAGAAGATTATAAACAACTTCGTTGATGCTTGTTATGATTATCAAAATGGCAACTACGACTCAACTTCAGATTATTACGCATATCTAACTATAAGTGGATGTTACAGATACTTAAACACGTATTTGGACGATTTGCGATATGGCTATGATGCGTATATAACTCGGACATAAATAGTTCTACCATACGGATGCCTTTTGTCGGTTCGGGGCATTGCGTTTATCATAATCATCTTCTTAAGAAATATAGAACCGACAATGGAAAGATGGCAGAGTGGTCTATTGCGTCTGTCTTGAAAACAGAAGTACTGAAAGGTATCGGGGGTTCGAATCCCTCTCTTTCCGCAAAGAAACTCCGACTGAGTGCTGTTTGAAACGATATACAACAGCTATCTGTGATTGGCATTTATCATAGGTTGCGGTGTCACGCAGGTATCGGGATATTGGAAAAGCATCCTATGCGTTCGTTTGCACTTTGATATTAGGGAGTGCGCTAAACGAGAGGTCAAGTACAACCTCGGTAGCACGTAAGACTACCAAGAAAGTCTATCTCATTAGAGTGAAAGGACACCATCTGAAAAGTTAAAACTCCAAGTAGTAAGTCTATGACGATGGAAGGTCTGCGGGTTATACGCAGGAGCGTTTAGGGTTTACAACAGAGCTCCACCCGCTTCTCTTGTGAGATATAAAACGGAGGGTTGGCAGAGTGGACGAATGCACATCATTGCTAACGATGCGTACGGAAACGTACCGAAGGTTCGAATCCTTCATCCTCCGCTTATTATGCCTCCTTAGTTCAGTTGGATAGAACAACAGCCTTCTAAGCTGTGGGTCGCAAGTTCGAGTCTTGCAGGGGGTACTTTCTAAGAAGGGCAGTGGCGCATTGGCAAGCGAGCCTCGTTGTCGGGGTGTCCTTAGGACTTTGTCGGTTCAAATCCGACCTGCCTATCTAAAAGTCTAACTTAATCTCTCAAATATGTTTTGCGTCTTAAAGAATGACAAGCTCGTCATTGAATGCGAGAAGGAAGAGACGGCATTGTTCTATATCTGCACGGACTCCAAGATAGAAGTCCGCAAGATAGATGACGGATATTCCTTCCACAAGAAGGGTTCAGACAAGCCTCTGTACCAAATAGTATCAGACTCGGAAGTTGATTCTGTAAAGATGTTCATCCGAGATATGGGTTACAAGTACCCAGCCATACAGAAGTTCTCGCTTTACAAGGCTGAACGTATCTTGTAAGAAACAAAATGTGGGCGTGCGCAAGCACAAGGTGGTTCTTATATGATGTAGGTTCGAATCCTACCCGACAGAGAAGACTGAGGACGAGTCGCCACCTACCCACATTTTCATATTAAATGGAGTGCGTCTCCATTCCACACCCGTCCCTTGAATGTAGATAGCAGAGGGACACCCGATGGGGTTGCTACAAATCAGTAATCGGGAGGTTGGCGTGTATCATCCTCGTGGAGCACGCCTCGTGAGAGCTACCTTAAGCTCGCTTATGCGGAAAAAGGCTCTCGTCTTGTCCTTTGGTGTAATGGTAGCACAACAGACCTTGGCTCTGTTAGTCTTTGTTCGAATCAAAGAGGGACAACGCAATATAAGTGACTAACGAAGTAAAAAAGTATGGACGTAAAATAGTACAAATATGTTACGAGCAATCAAGGTAAGGTTATACCCAAACAAAGAGCAAGAGCAGGAGCTTAATAAAGTTCTTGGAGCTTATCGGTTTGTTTATAATTACATGCTTGCCAAGAAGCAAAGTGCTTATGAAACAGACAAGACAAATCTAAGCGCCGCTTATTTGTCTAAGTGGTTTCACGGAGTACTATTGAAGGATGAACAATATGCTTGGCTGAGAGAGCAGAACACAAAGGTAATGAATCAAGCCATAAGACAAATGGATGATGCTTATCAAAGGTTCTTCAAACAGCACAATGGCTTTCCTAAGTTCAAGTCAAAGAAGGATAATCAGTCAGCCTTATTCCCCCGTGGTGCAGTCTCAAAGCGTAACACATTTGAAACCCAATGTATTACGCTTACTACTTCCATTCAGAACCTAAAATTTAGTTGTTCTGACATATATCACAGCCTCTTACGGAAATACAAGGACAACATAAGGAGTGCAACCCTCTTGAAGACCAAGGGTGGTGGTTTCTTCTTGTCAATCCTTATTGATATTCCCGAAAGCGAGCTTGTAAAGTTCAATAAGACCGACAAGCAAGTCGGCATTGACCTTGGTGTGAAGGACTTCGTAATAACTTCTGATGGAGTGATGTTTGAGAACAAGCACTTCTTCAAGAGTGAGGAACGAAAGATTTCCAAACTTCAACGACAACTCTCTCGCAAGGTAAAAGGGTCAAACAACCGAGATAAGCAGAGGATTAGGCTTGCAAGAGCCATTGAACGGCTTACGGACAAGAAAGAGAGCTATATCCACTCCGTGGTGAATGAAATCCTCAAGTCCTACGATGTGGTGTTTATGGAAGACCTGAATGTTCAAGGGATGATGAAGAACCATCACATCGCCAAGGCAATTCAAGAGGTTGGGTTCGCAAGATTCAAGGAAATCTTGCAGAGCAAAGCTCTTGCGAATGGCAAGCAGGTTGTTCTCATTGATAGGTTCTACCCAAGCTCAAAGACTTGTTCGTGTTGCGGGTACAAGATGCAAGACTTGAAGCTCAGTGATAGGTTTTGGACTTGTCCTGAATGTGGAGAACACCACGATAGAGACATAAATGCCGCAAGGAATATCCTGCTTGAAGGTCAAAGGAAACTTCAAGTAGTTTAAGAAAAATCAGTAGGTAGCCGTACTACCGAATTTACGCTTGTGGACTGCCCTCCTATGGATGACTGATTGTAGAAATACAATGTACTAAAAAGTAGTGGTAGGTTGAAACAAGAAGTGAGGATTACATAAATCGTAGGTTTGTGTGGTTTTTCATGTACGTTGAGTCCTACCGCTTCCACTCGTTATAAGTTTCATCAAACTCAATCCTTATTATGCACATCATTTCAAAAGAAAAAGACTCCTATGACTACCTTGTAGGCAAGTGGGGAGTAGACAAGAACGTCACCTTAGACAGAACGTCATTTGACAACTCCATTAGGAATGTTATTTCTGATATGGAGGATTATAAGGGTTATTGTATTCCACCAAAGAGCGGGATATATATCAGCCATTACCTACTCAAGGTTGGATACAAGTACTTCCTCGTGAGAAGCATTGAGGATTACGACAACTTCACGATTAACAATGAGCTGATTTCATCTTTTGAATGCTTTGACAAAAGGATTGAAGGAGATGACGCTATTATTTCCTTATATATGGCTTCTGTACCTTGGGGGCAACGAATATATCAAAAAATCTCGGGTATTTCAGATGACGAGTATATCACATCTGTGGCTGATGACGCTCTTAACAAGCTATCATTCTATCGCCTGAAGACAAACTTCTTCTTAGGAAAGAACGGGTTCGGATTCTTAGACCAAGAGGAAATTTATCTTGCGATATACAGCTACCTCTCTTCCTTGAAGAAAGACAAGGACTCAAGCCAATCAAATGATGGAAAGATAGTGTCACACGGGTTTGACAAGAAGAAGTCCTTCAGGAAGATGAAGCGGTGATTATCCGCACCGCATGAAACCCTATAACTCAGTTGGTAGAGTAGCACACCTTTAATGTGCGAGTCGCAGGTTCGAGCCCTGCTGGGGTTACTGATTTTGGATTGCTAACGTGTCATCGTTCAATGAAAGGGCTGGTGCTGTAATAGGCATCAGCCCTTTTTGGTTTCAAAAGTATTTCCTATCTTTGCGATAAGAATTAACATCCAAATACGAACATATATGTTGGAATTACTAAAGTTCTCCGTCAAGGGTTTCAAAGGGTTCAAGGATGAAATCACCTTTGACCTGACCGACAAGAGAGAGGAGCTAACCGAACCCAAGGGGCTGGCAATTATCCTTGGGAAGGAAGGTGCTGGTCGTACCAACCTTGGTGAAGCTCTCTTTGATATTGCCTACAACTTCAACAAAAGCATCATCCGCCCAAAGAGCATGTACTCCTACGCCAACTCTTCCATCGCAGTGGAGTTTAGCTATGAGTTTTGCGACTCCGAGATAAGCGCAGTCTACCAATACAGATATAAGGTCTACGATGGTAAGACTTATGACGTGCTGATAGATGAAACGACTAACAAGTACCCAATCTCGGAAGACAAGAAAGATAAAGTCCTAAAAGATATTTCAGACTTCGCTCAGTCAATGCTCTTCATCAAGAACTGCAAGGAGAGATTTCCAATGAGAGCCGAGGACTTGAAGGACGAGTTGCTTCCTTCCGATGAGTTCCTTCGGGACTTTGAGGAGTTCCTTGTCAGTTGCATCGGCTACGAAGTGGACTTCGTCAAGATAAACTCCGAGCTTTACTTTAAGGAGAATGGGGTTGTGCTTCCGTTCTTCAAGTGTGCAAACAAGAGACTTGTGGATTTGTACCTCTTGGTTAATAGCGTAGGATGTGGACACTTCTTTGAAGACGAGAAGTATTCGCTTATCTACGTTGATGACCTTCCGTTCATCAATGACCTCACCAAAACACAATCCATCCTCAACTTCCTTGAGAATAGGACAAATCAGTTAATCGTAGCACCTATTGATACGAGATACTTCCGAAGCGAAAGAGCGAAGGAAGACCTTTACGTAATCGCCAATGGTCAGGTGAAAGAAATCCAAGAATGGACTCCCAAGGATTTGCGGGTCGGTCATAACTTTGAAGGGTTGTACCGAGGAGGTGCTTTTGACGAGTAAGTACACCTTGGCAACCATAAATGATAGCGGAGAGATTACCATACGGGGTCTTTCCGCTATTGCTTTGAAAGGTTATTTTCACTAACTTTGGGAACGAAACATACAACAACCAACACAGATGAAGAAGACTTTAGAACGAGGTTCTTTAACCGATGGTGAACTATCCATCCAATTTGAAAAAGATAGGTATTGGGGCACTGAGAGAGTAGCTCGTGGAAGTGGATATAAGATGTACAAGTGCCGAGGTAGACTTTTAGCTGAAATCCGAGGAAAGAACCTACACTACGTTCGTGTTTATAAGCACAAGCACGTCTCTATGGGTAGGTGCAACTGCTCGCTATGCGAATGGAGACGAGAACGTTCCGTCCAACGTAAAGTGAAGAGAATGAACGAGAAGGCAGAAGCGTTTGGAGAGTTCTGATTTAATATCTATCTTTGAATAAAGAAACATACAACATCACAAGATATGGAAATCAATTTCAGTAAGGAGTTTACAGATGCTCCTGGCGGTCGCTACAAGACTGATGGCTCTTTTTCGGGAGAGCTTTTTTATGAAACCCTACTTCTTCCAAGGTTTGAAGAAAGCCTCAAGAATGGCGAGAAGCTAATCGTCAATATGGACAACGTGTTTGGTGTTCCTGCCAGCTTCGCCTCTCAGGCATTCGGAACACTCTCTCAGAAGTACGGAAGTAAGAAGGTGCTGGACAACATCGTCATCAAGACGAACGTAGAAAGTCGTAGAAATATGATTGTCAGTACAATCATTGACCCCGTTGGCAAGATGTCACTTTAGCAAATCAAAAGACAAAACACTAACCAAATAACAAAAAGAAAATGGCAGAAGTTGGAGTTACTTATCGTGGAAGTGGTACTCTTTATACCACGTACAGCGATATTGAAGAGAAGGCAGTAGCTCAGGCTAATCTCCTCCTCGGAATGGAAGCATACGAAGGGCAAACAGCGCACCTGCTACCTGATGCTCATTTCTGTATGGGGCTGTCCCCCGTTGGACTTGCTTTGACCTTCTCCGATGTCAAGGGTTTCCATCCATCAATCATTTCGGCTGACGCAGGGTGCGGTGTCTCGGTATATCGCATCCCCAACGTCACCGAAGAAATGCTCTTTGAGCTTTCAAAGAATATGAAGGATGTCCTTGACTTCGGTAAGAAGATGTACATTCAGGAGGCGTTAGACGCTCTTGACTGCTACCAGCTAATAGATAACGACAAGGAGAAGAAGATGCTCTTTGAGCGTAGCTTCTGCACCCTTGGTGGTGGAAACCACTTCTTTGAGATTGGAGAACATCTTGACGAAATCTCAGGAGTGCGTGAACACTACATCGTCATCCATAGCGGTAGCCGTAATATCGGAGGTCTCCTTCTAAAGCGAGGGAATGACCTTGCAGAAGAGAGCGCAAATAGAGCCTACTCCAACGCTGTATCAGATGTCGTACGTGAGTATTCCACGGCAGAAGATAAGTCGGTCATATCTGATATTATCTCCTCTCTTGAACGCCCTGACGGCACGATAATGCGAGGTGTAGTCCTTGACATCTACAAGGAGATGGAAATCTTCGCTCAGAAGTACGCTTCACTCAACCGAGATGCCATCGCCAAGTCCGCATCCATCATTCTCTTCGGAGAAGATAAGACGGAGAAGATTGTAGACAAGCCCCACAATTACGTTGATTGGCACTTGCGTGTTCTGCACAAGGGGTCAATGGGCGTAAGCGTTGGAGAACTCGTTGCTATTCCTCTTAATATGCGTGACGGGACTATCGTTGGTCGTGCGAGTGGCAATGTCGCAGAGTGGGGATACAACCTACCTCATGGGGCAGGACGCTCTAAGTCTCGTGGCGAAGCCGTCCTTGACATTTCCTTGGAAGACTACAAGGAACAGACCAAGGGCATCATCAGCCATACCATCAATGAGAATACCATTGATGAAGCTCCATCATCCTATAAGGACAGCAAGAGCATTAGCGAAGTAATCACGGCTAAGCTGTACGATTACTTCGTCATCAAGCCGTTGATGTCATTTAAGGAATCCGAGCCTAAGTGGCAAAGGAAGTAGAGAATCGGGAGGTGCGGGTCTCCTCCCGACTACTACTATAATATCATACAATGGGAGCAAGCTCCCATCATCGTTTAATTATTCACATCCCTATTACCCAACATCAAATGACAGAAAGCAAACAAGCGTTATCTGACTACGTGTACCAAAGTAAGTACTCTCTCTACCGAGAGGACTTAGGTCGTAAGGAAGTGTGGAAGGAAAGTGTACAGCGTATCAAGGATATGCACCTCACGCACCTCGCCACCTTCGCCCCCGAAGCACTCAAGGACGAGTGGTTCATGAATCAGTTTGAAGAGGCTATTGAATACTACGAAAAGAAGAAGTTCGTAGGCTCTCAGCGAAACCTTCAGTTCGGAGGAGACCCCGTACTCAAGTCTTCCGCCAAATCGTATAATTGTAGCTACTCGCACTGCGATAGATTAGAAGTGTTCCGAGAAATCGAATGGCTTCTCCTCAGCGGTTGCGGTTGTGGTCTTTCGGTAGAGAAAGCTCACGTTGAAAAGCTCCCTAACCTTCTGAAGGAAGAGGAGCTTGAAAAGGAAAAGGAGCTGTTCTTGATTGAAGACAGCATTGAGGGATGGGCTGATGCTATCCATAGACTTCTTACCTATTACTTTGTTAAGGGTTCAAAGAAGCCTATGTTTGACTACTCGGAAATCCGTCCTAAGGGTGCTAAGATTGCAGGTCGCTTCATCGCCCCAGGACCTAATGGTCTTCGTGAAAGCATCGGTCGTATTGACAAGGTGATTGCAGGTGCTGTGGCTTCGGGTGCTACCAAGCTCTCTCCCCTTCAGTGTGCAGACATCATCGCTCACCTTTCCGATTCAGTTCTCTCGGGTGGCGTTCGTAGGTCAGCCCTTATGATTCTCTTCTCCCCCGAAGATACGGAGATGGTTGAATGTAAGACGGGCGATTGGTTCACGGAGAACCCTCAGCGTGCTCGCTTCAATATGTCTGCGGCTCTTGACCGAGGTCATGTGCAGAGAGAAGTCTACGACAAGCTCTTCCACGCAATGCGTACGAGCGGAGACCCTGGTCTCTTTTGGAGAGACGAGTTCGGTATCGGGACTAATCCTTGCTGTGAGATTGGTTTCGCCCCCGTAGATGAGTTCGGCAATACGGGCTGGCAGGTATGTAACCTTGTATCCATCAATGGTAATGAATGTACCACCGAAGATGAGTTCTACAAGATTTGTGCTTGCGCATCTACTCTCGCTACCATTCAAGCGAGCTACATGAATTTCCCCTACCTCGGTGAGGCTACAACGAATATCATCAAGTCAGACCCTCTTATCGGTGTGTCTATCGGTGGTATTATGAATAACCCTGCCATTCTCCTCAATAAGGATATTCTTGCAGTAGGTGCTATTCAGGTGCGTCAGCAGAACGCTAAGATTGCACGTATCCTTGGTATCAATCCAGCGTCAAGAACGACCTGCGTAAAGCCCGATGGGACGGTCAGTTTGCTCCTCGGGATGACCTCAGGTATCCACGGAGCTTATGCTAAGAAGTACCTGCGTAGCGTGGAGGCAAACAACGAAGAACCCAACCTCAAGGCTTACGAAGAGGCTAACCCCAAGGCAGTACAACCCAACATCTTCAAGCCCGCTACGGACAAGAAGATTTTCTTCCCTATTGAAGAAGATGATTCTACTATCCTCCGTGGTGACTTGCAGGGTCTGAAGCTCCTTGAATACGTCAAGCTCGTTCAGCAGAATTGGGTACTCGTTGGGATGAAAGACCAAAAGTCTCCCGTAAAGAACAACGTGTCAAATACGATTGACGTTCCCGACAACGAATGGGATAAGGTGAAGGAATGGGTTTGGGACAACCAAGACTATATTGCTGGTGTCTCCTTCCTCTCTACCTACGGAGACCTTGACCTTCCTCAGCCCCCAATGTGCCGAGTTCTCAGTATGGAGGAAATCACCCGTGAGTATGGTGTCGCCTCGCTCTTCGCATCAGGTCTCGTTGTGGATGTCATCAAGGCGTTCAAGTCTCCCGATATCTGGAAGGCATGTCAGACCATCCTCGGTCGTGGTGAGGTTCTCTCTGTAACTGATGAGCATATCAATGCTTACGCTCAGGAGCATAATATCGACCTCCCCCTTGGCGAGGAATGCAAGACGAACATCCGTGCTATCTTGGAAGAAAAGATTTCTAACAAGGTAGACAACCTACACGAGAAGCTGGACATCGTAAGACGTGTTAAGAAGTTCGCTAAGAACTACTATGCAGGTGATGTCTACAAGGCGGTTAATCTCCTAAAGGTGGTTAATAACCTTCACTACTTCGAAGTACTGAAGAAGACCTACAACCCCATTGATTGGAGTTCGGTAGACTTCGGTGGCGACAAATTCAGTAATGCAGATGAACTCGGTGCAATGTCCTGCGCAGGGGGAGCTTGCGAAATCAAGTGATAAGAATTATGGCTAATTTTTCATTCAGTAGTAGTAGAGCACCTATCTACTCAGAAGAGCTACTACGCAGAGCCGAGGACGACCTCATCGCTCTAAACGAGCTGGAAGCATTCAACTCATCGTTTTGCACTGAGCTAAACGCTTCTGTTGATAGTGTCATCTTGGCGGTTGAAGCCTTTACCAAGGTGGGAAACCACGCTATACGTAAGAAGAACGAGTGTGGCATCGTTGATTACCTATATGGTTCAATGGCAGAGATTGCCAAAGAATCTGAAGGTTCTCTCTTGGATGCAGTCACTATTATCATCAATAGGGTTAATGACAGCTACAAGGATAAGAAAAGATTCGTCCAAGATGCAAAGAACGACCTATACAGAAACCTTCAACATGAGCTTGACGGCACGGGTGTAGTAGTTTCGGAAACGCTGTATCCAAACCTCTGCGCATTCCTCACGGAATACCCCAAGGAGCTTGAAAAGCGTAAGGAGGCTGAAGAAGCTAAGGCTATTGAGCAGGCTAAGAGGGGTGTTCCTTGTGTCGGTCACGTTTGCTCTGACAAAAGCATCTCCGTATCAAAGAAGATGCCTGCCATTCAGTTCTTTAATGAAGACACTCCAAAGAGTAAGCCTATTGACACAATTTCTCCGAGCGAGCTTCATGAGTTGAAGACGAAGACCTCCACAGAGAAGTATAGTAGTAAGTTACTCTCCGAGGCGACAAAAGCGTTGGAAGGGATGCCAAGCTACGAAAAGTTCAAAGTAGCAGACGCTCCTAAGACTTCTGCTCTTGAGGGGAAGAAGTCACCAAAGAAGGAAGCTCCAAAGGCAAACAATGGGAGCGAAGAGTTCCATATCGTCTTCATTGACGAAGATGGTGTTGAGTACGAAGTTCCCGAAGACGATATTCTTGAACTTCTCGCACTTATGGAAATGCTTGACGAAGAGGATGACGAGGATTAAACGTCTGTGCTAATAGAATGATGAATGAAAGTTCGGAGAATTTGGTTTCTCCGAACTTTCTTCTTATCTTTGTAGCATAAAGAAACCCAATCGGGGATGTCTAACAAATAACAGAACAAAAAGAGTCATGTCAAATGAAAGTCTCAAGACCTTGGTAAAGGTCGCCATCGCAATCGTCTTCTCCCTGCTGACGCTTTGGGCGGTATCAGTTATCCTATCAAATGAATCCGAAAAGAAGGAACAGCACACCACTCCCAACTCAATCCCAAAATCTTCGCAGAGAGTCTTCTCTGTGAAGACCGACTACGGAGTGCTCCTCACTAATGGGGAGTGCTATAATGTGGATTCCGTAGTCCTATGCGTATATACCGAAGAGTTCAACGGGGCGAATGTCATTGACCAAGTCCGAGAAAACATCTACGGATATATCCTTGACGCTCTTGAAGACGCTTCGTGGGAGTCCCCAACCATTGATAGCTTATCCACGAATACCGAAGTCATCCTATCCGATAAGTTAGCTTCATCAAGCGCAAATATCTATTGGATAGAGGTGTATTCAACCTTTGCTGGGGTTGACAATAGCCTTTCTATAATGGATAAAAGGGAAATCGTTCCCAAGTTCAATTAAAATATAATTAGAATGTCAGCAGAAGAAATTAAGAATGTAGGCGAAGAAGCAACGGAAGTTGCACAGCCTGAAGCTACCCAGGAAGAAGTAGTACGTGACGCAGAAGGCAACGTTGAGATGCCAAAGGAAGACCTTGAAGCGGTCAATGAGCCTATTGATTACGCTACTGCCCCAACTGAAGCACGAGAATCCTTTATGAAGGAAGTCTTGGAGACTCAGAAGGCTTCAGAGCGTATCAAGCTGGTGGATATTGAAAAGATTCCAACAGAAGCAGAAGTGAAGGCTCTCGCTGAGGAGTGGGAAGAAGCTAATCGTGCATTCCACGAAGACCTCAAGCTCTCTCTCTCAGAAGATAAGAATGAATCGGAAGCATTCGCAGTAGTCCTTCAGACTTTCTTTGAACGCTATTGTCAGTGGTCAGGCGACCAATTCCGTGCCGTCCTCGCAATCCACGAGACCCTTGAGGAGATTTCAAGCAAGAGAAAGAACAAGACCTTCTCTGACCTGAAGCTCTCCTACTACGAGACTATGGTCATCGCAGTGTTCCTCAAAGAACCAAAGGGTACGGGTATCAAGAGTTCGGAATGGTTCAGAGACAATGCTACGAACCTCTACAAGATTTCTCAGCGTTCTCTCAGCATGCTCAAGGACTTTGAAGACCGCAAGAAGGAACTTGAACGTAAGCTCGAAGTCGCTCAGCTCGCTTCAATCTCGTTCTGCGTAGAAGCTCTCCCCGTTGAGAACAAGTACGAACACGACCTCGCTAAGTGCATTGAACTTGAAAACAAGTTTCTTGAAGAAGCAGGTCTCCTCTAAGAATAACTAAACATCGGAATGCCCGAACTCATTATCGGGTTCGGGCATTCTTCTCTTTCAACTAACTAAAAACAATTCCTATTATGTTCATCATCGTAATCCTTTTGCTCGTCCTCATTGTATCGACAGCAAAACCATCCCTCATCAAGCCCGTCATTGACTACGTTGAAGCCCTACTGAAGGGGAAGAAGACCGAGATGGATGACGAGCATCTTGAAGAAGACTATCACGCTGTACTCCAAGAGAGACTTAGCGTCCTTCTTCGTAATGTCGCAAGTAACCTGAAGAATGTAGACTCAAAGCTGTTGTCTCAAATCTCGGAAATGTTTGAGGCTTATGAAAAGATGGACTTCAACCGAATGGAGAGCCTATTATCAGCAACCACTCCGCTGTCCCTATCTTCAGAACCAATAAGCTATGGTCACTTGGACATCAATGACTACATCAATATGAAGGTTTCAAGCCTTATTGGTGGTAGCTCATCAAAGAATGCGTATGAAGATATGCAGATTATTTGGAGTACTGTGTTCTACAAGCTCGTCTCTTGGGTTGTGTGCCTTGACTTAAAGGAATATGATATGGCACGAGGCAATATGAAGCAGTGCATTGAGACGCTCAAGTCCAACAGCATCGTAAAGCAGTTCGGGAAGCCTATCAAGGTGGAAACGCCAGCAACGGAAGTAGCCAATGAAGACGAAGAAAAGAAGGACGAAGTCACCGAAGCAGGTGAAGTTCAAAACTAACCAGCTGGGGTTTCTCGTCTTCACCAACGAGAAGGCTGACTACGAAATCACTATCTACCCACCGAAAAATCCCGAAGTAGACCCTAAATGGCTCGCTGACGGATTTCCCGATGACCCCGTCCCTCTACGTTACTACAATTCATACGAAGATATAATCAGAGACGTAGAGCGCATCTGTAATGTAGTTGTAGTCTCTTAGCAACATCAATCTGACCAACACACGTGACAACCACGGACTTGCAAAAAGCAAGTCCGTGGTTTTGTCGTTAAATATGATACCATGGCATTTACGAGGAACATAAGAATGGAGTATCCTCTCCTTAATACGCTGAGGAGAGGGGTTTTCAGGAGAGACCTTGAAGACCCGACAGCCCTTGCGTTTAAGGTGGAGTTCGGTATCATCAAGGGGCAGTCACTATTTGGTGACAAGATGTTCACATTCCCCGCTCATAATAACAAGATTGAGGGGAGCATCTTGTATGACCATATGCCAACGCCATTCTTTCAGTTGCCTATACCGACATCACAGATTAGGAGTAGCGCACTCGTAGACCATAGCCTTGTTCCGCAAGGGGCGTACTCGGCATACACTTACCTACTAAACTCAAATCAGGACGCAAGGGCTGAAATGCTCCTTGACTTCATTGGTGGGTGGCACGAACTACAAACCAACCATCCATATCTGTTTGAGAGTGTGTCGGGCATACATAACCTTTTGAGCATTGACCCTAAATATGGACCTCGCATCAAAGAAGGATATGAAGGAGCTAAGGTAACGTTCACGATGCGTGATACCCTTGACCAAAGAGTAAGGCATATGCTTTCCCTTTATAGGAGTATCGTATGGGACGACAAGTGGCATAAACATACGATGCCTGATATGTCACGCTTCTTCAAGATGTATATCTATATCTCCGATTATAGGTTATTCACAAAGCGTGCTGGCTCTTCTATATTCGGTGCGGATAAGACTACGTCTCAGCCCGAGAAGAACAAGGACTTTATGGATAAGGTCATGGAGTTTGAAGTCCCTCAGATACCTTCTTCACGAGGTGCGAGTATCCGTGCGCAGGCTACAAATATCCTCACGAGGAATTTGAATGATATAGCCCGTGGCGTTACTGACAGAGTGAAGGGCAAGGTAGAGGAGAAGTTGTCGGGTGCGGCGAAGGCGGTAGGGCTAAGTAGCAAACTCAGCGCATCAGCACTGAACCTTGTTATGGAGGTTGTGGATACCATCGCTCCCGTCACGATGATTGAGTGCGATATGTGCGATATTGATATTAGTTCTATCAACCAAATCTTCTCAAACAACTATGACGACACACAACCTGGATATTCCAAGACCTTTAACTTCATAGTTAATGTAAGGAATGTAAACGTAACGCACCGCTTTACTGCAACGATAGACGATATAGACGAAGCGTATGCAAGTGAGGTCTTCTACCGAAGATTTCCGACAGCAGAGAAGTACAGCTACCTTGGTGCAGATAAAGTACCTACCTCCATATCTACTATCATTGACGACAAGATTATATCCATCAATAATACTGACCTCAACCAAGGGAATGACGAGAGCGACTACCGCATTGCAAGCCTATACCTAAAAGGCTCAAATGTCGTATCGGATGCCATTCACCTTGCGGATAAGGATAGGAAGATAAACGTACTACAACCATATTACTTTACCGATGTCCCTTCGGTGGAGAACAACAAGTATGGCGGTTCGGAAGCATCCTCTCCTCTTTGGGGTACTATCGGTGGATGGGTGGATAAACTCGGCAAGTGGGTAGAAGGTAGCGTTGGTACTCGCCTTGAGAATGCGATAGAAGGGCTGACGTTCTCTCCCGTGCTTGGAGGGCACTCCGTAACCGAATACCTTGAGACTATCGGGACGCAGAATGTCATAGGACTACTCGGTCTTATCCAAGATAGTATGCGGAAGAAGATGGAGGTCTTTGATATAACCAAGGAGCAGTCCGATGCCATCTTCAACGAGACGCTTAAACAGATTTCAATGCGTAAGCCCTCCGATGAAGCCGAAGAGGTTATCATCAACACGTCTAAGGAGGTGCTATCCAATATGACTTTGTATAGCTATATGGAAAGCTATGCAGAGAAGCATTTTATTGAGGATATTGTAGAGCTACACAAGACGGAAGAGGACGACAAGGTCGGTGAGGAAAACCTATTCAAGTCTGATGATGGAGGCGAGCTGAACAGCAACATAAGCCTTATCTCAACCTCTCCTGATGTGATTACTCCTACCGCAAGCATATTCGCAAGCAAGGAGAAGAACGAAACGCCTGACGCAAATATATACAGCTCAACTGACGAGAATAATATAGCAGAACCAAACCTCCTATCAACACCTGATAGCCCGAAGATTGGTGATGCAAACATATACAAGACCACGGACGAGGTGCAGTCACCCGAAGTGCATATGCACTCAACTGACGACAAGACTAAGATGGTGAAGCATTCCATCTTTGCATCTGACGAACGAGAGTATGTCAAGGATGTTCATCTTGCTAAGACCGATGATGACAACGCCATTCAGAACGTGGATATGTACTCATCGGAGGAAGACCTGAATCTAAAGAGCGACCCCCTTTCCAGCGCAGAAGACCACAACGAACTCCCAGGAGTATCAATGTATGAAAGCAAGGAAAACCTCAATGCACCCAATGTCAATATCCACGCAACGGGAGAAGACCATTCGCATGAGGTGAGCGTAAGACTACATTCCTCCGAGGAGAGCGGGCAGGTGCATACGCCCAACCTATACAAGACGGATGATGGGATGACCGAAGCGAGACCCGTAGAGATATATTCATCGGAAGAGTATTCAACAGCACCAAGGGCAGTCCTTCACCAAACGGAGGATGTCGCACAGCCAAGTAGAACAATACGACTTCACGGAAGTGCTGACGATAATAGAGTAGGAAGAGTATCTATATTCGCATCTGAGCAGGATAGGAAAGTGACCAAACAAGATATTCACGAAACGCCCGATGAGGCAGAAAGCGTTGAAGAAGCATTCAGGAGAGGGCATACAAAAGAATATACGATTGCGGATAAGCTCGCCCATATGGAGAAGATACGAAAAGAACACAAGTACTAACGAAACGAAGAAGAATTTTAGGATTCTATAATAAGGTAGTGGTAGGAAAGTCCTACTGCTACCTTTCTTTTTAATCAGTATGGTTTATGCCAAACTACAAACTAACATTCCATTCAAGTAGTAACTTCTCAGGTCTATCTGAATGGCTCAAGGGCTACTTCGGGATTCCCGATATGTTCCTTGGAAGTAAGAGTAAGAACTCACTCTGTATTGAAATTGACCTCAATGGTCAGTTCTTTGAAGCAACGGGTATCAATGCCCAAGCACCACGTATTGGACGCTACTCTCGTATCTCGTTTGAAGACGCAGGGGTAGACGGGTTCAAGCTGGAAAATGAAGTAGGCGAGGAAATTCCAACGCACGCAGGGAAGAAGAAGTACTTGGTGTGTATCAAGGATACTCTCGTTATGTTCCAATCAACGCTTGCGTTCATCTCTAAGACGACAGATGATGCTAAGCTGATTATCTCAGCTACCGATGTTCTTCCTCAGACGAGCAAGGATTACATGGCGAGGATGCGTTTCACCGAGGAGAATATGGATGTCGCTATCGCTAAGGACAAGATGTATATCTCGGGTGATGGTGTACACGTTGGCTACAACGTCTTCAAGATTGACTTTGTTCCTATCGTATCCAACACGTTCTTTGATGAAATGTTCAGTGGCTTCGGTAGACCTCAGGTGAGCGTTGAGGTAGACGGAAGTAGGATTAAGCTCCTTTCCGATACGCTGAAGATTGTCTCGGATACGTCAGGTGAAGACAAGTCTACTCAGGCTGTTAATGTGGAGCTGAAGCCCAATGGTGACTTCTTCGTTACAGCACCTGATGGCTCGTTCTCGGTGAAGCTCGGTGAAGCTCATGACAATTCTCCGTTCTCGTTCCCTATCTCACGAGGAGACCTATCGGCATTCCTCTACGGAAACGACAGCTCATCTAACAAGGTCATCTTCAAGGTCACTCCCGATGCCTGCGGAATGCAAGCCCCACGTATCGTCAGTGCGCACGTTATGGATGGTCACTCAGGCGAAGAGTCTAAGTACTTCATCATTGAAGTCATCAAGAGAGCTGAGTCCACTATCAAGATTTAATTTTATCTCTAACCTTAAAACTCACATTTAATGAAGGTTTCGGAAAACAAGGACATTCGTCCTTACTCTAAGGAGCTTGGCAACGAAGGTGTCGCAGGCTTTGATTGGGATGCGTATGAAAGACTTGGTCACTCAAAGGTAAAGAAGCACCGACTGAGTAAGAAGGAATGGATTTACGCATCAGGTGAAAACGTAGAAGAAGACTACAAGGCTTATACGTCATCTACGTTCAGGATTTCTAAGGATGTGGATACCATCAGTTCAAAGACGAAGGGTTCACTCCTTGCCATCACGGGCATTGACCTTGCACCAAACAACAAGGTTATCGTCCATACCGAGTCGGGTCTCAGTGCTTGTGTAGACCTTGAAAAGGATAAGCGTATCCTTGATGTCCTTGGAGACAACATGTCAGTAGAGGAGCTTTATGCAAGCCTTGTGACAGCGTTCGGTAAGCAGGACTTTATCACCCGAGTAGGTAACGTATACATTGACAAGAAGGGTAATGGGTCGTTCTACGAAGGTGTCATCCTCGGTGTCAAGGAAAGAATGGCTCGCTCGTCAAACGCTCTTAGCGCACGCAAGGAGATGGTCGGCATCAAACTTGACCTCAGAGGCAACGATGCAAGCGATGTCCACACTGAGAACAAGATTAAGCGTCTTAACAACGAGGCATCCTCGTCTTGGTCTACCATCTATACGGGTGTCATCACGGGGGTTAATGCAGGTGGATATACCATCATCGTAGATGGTCTCGAATGCTTCCTCCCTTACTCTCAGGCTTCACTCGGTGGTAGCCTCCCATCAAGAGACAAGGTCTCTAAGGAAGAAAGAGAAAAGGCTATTCAGGCTCTCATTGAAGAGAACAAGACGAATATCGGTCTTGAACTTGAAGTGGTTGCCCTCTCGTACGACAGACGTAGCGACTCTTATGTAGTCTCTCACAAGGAAGCTAAGCGTATCATCGCCTCGGCAATCTGTAAGGAACTTGCAGGTAGTAGCGAGCCACTCACAGCTATCGTTAGTGGGTCTGCATACTACGGGGTATTCCTTGAGATTATGCTCCCGAATGGGGCTTCTACCTTTGATGGAATTATCCACTACAAGAACTCAAGCGAAGAGTTCAAGACGAAGGTGGAGAGCGGTGCTATCAGAAAGGATGATATTATTGATGTCTACGTCACCGAGGTTACGGAAGATGGGGTAATCATCATCTCGGACAAAAAGCCTGAAGGTGATGAATAGCCCTGAACTCACCGACATCAGCAAGCTGGATGTTAAGCTGTGCGCTTGTCCTCGTTGCGGAAACACCTCGGTAGCCACACAGACTATCTTGGTTGAAGTAAGGAACTTGGAGAATATCGCAGAGGCACCCGACAAAGCTCCAATACAACTACTTGTTTGTGCTAAGTGCAACAAGGTTCTTGACTTGGGTATGAACAACCCATTCATCAAGAAGGTCTCGGAAGCGGCAGGTGAGAACTTCGGTTTACCACTCAACCCGCTTGAAGAAGAAAAGAAGTAAAACTCTTTCCATTGAATAATATGAGAGGAGGGGTTAAGGCGTAACAACCTTAACCCCTCTTCGCTTTCATATCAATCTCCTTTTTCAGGAATGGGAGAAGTATATGGTCTTCGTACCGCACCTCCTGAATGTTGTATATGTCGCTATACTTATATGTCTTTAGCCACGTATCATCTTCATTCATCTGTTGCTTGTTAAGCATCTTCCCAACCATAACCTCTGCAACACCAACGTCCTTGGTTATCGTATTGCGAAACCCTTGGTCTTCAAACAAATCTAATACCTTGGCTATCTCCTCAGGGGTGAAGCTCGTTATGTCAAGGACGAGTACGTTAGGCACTTTGGGTCTAAATCTAAGAACGAGTACAATCCTAAGGGACTTGTCGTCACGCCTAAGAAGAGTGGCGAAGCTAAATATCCGTGGATTGGAGTATAGATGTCCTTTGGCTAATGGTCTTATCAGCCTATCAGTAACGGCTTTCCGTATCTCAATGGAATTGCCTCCTCTGTCTAATCTTTGAAATTCCCTTGCGTATGCTCCATCCACCATAATAAATAATTTACACATAAACCATAAATCTATGCCATCAGCAAAGAAAACGGAAGAAAAGAAATCGGGCGGGCTTATGAATTGGCTAAATAAGCTAAATAGTCCTGAGACTGATACCTCTGCATCGGGTCTTATGGGGTCTATAACGCTTCTTATAGGGCTTGTTATTTTTATTGTCCTCGCAGTGTTCTATATGATAAAAACCTCCGAGGCGAGCAATATCCTTGCTCTTATAGATAAGGATGTGGTCATTATCTCCATCGGTTCTGCCCTTCTCGGTATAAGAAAATTCTCGGGGGTACTCCGTAGTAATAAATACCACATTGAAGGGTCTGACCTAAAGAGTATCGCTGATATGATACATAACGGAGGGAAGGATGTAGATGATGATGGACACAGAGCATCATATGAAGAGGAAGACGAAGGCGAAACCTTCGTAAAGGATATTGAACATGAAGAAGCAGGCGAAACGATACTCGGTACGAAGAGTAAAAGAAAGCGCAGGTGATATATCTGCTCCCTCTCTCGGTAATGATATTCAGGGAGGCTCTGTTGGGAGCGGTGACACGTTCGGAGCTTTATCTCAAATGCCCGTGTCTAAGAAAATCGTCAAATATAAATACAAGAAGAAAAAGAAATAACCTATTATAATGCCTACGGATATAGTAATCAAAGGTTACGGACGAGAAAAGCTCAAGAGAGTGAATGAATCCGTACAAGGAGGTTCAAAGAACATTGACCTTGAAGGGGTTTTCGGTGTAGTGAGCGACACGCCTAACCGCAATGGTCGTATCTACACGGAGGAAACATACCTTCCCCACATTAAGGATATTAGAGACCGACTCAGCCGAGGCGAAACTATCTATGGTGAGCTTGACCACCCTGATGATAGATTTGAAATTAAGGTAGAGAAGGCTTCCCACATGATTCTTGACGTACACTACGACAAGAATAGCAAGAAGGTTATGGGTAAAATCCGCCTTCTTGACACTCCCTCGGGGCGAATTGCCAAGGCTCTCTTGGAAGCAGGTGGTAACGTATATGTCTCGTCAAGAGCGCAGGGCTATGAGCTTGACAATGGTAAGCTGGAACTGACGCAGATTATGACTTGGGATATTGTCGCCACTCCTGGTTTTTCAGAAGCGGTGGTTCACCGAGTAAACGAATCGGCTCAGGTCAATAGCCTTCAGTCGTTCGTACGAGATAAATATGAAGAATACAAGAGGATTGTGTCACCTAAGACGAATTATAAGGTAATCCGCATCAACGAGAACGAAGACTACATCCGCATCGCTAAGCCTATCAAGGAAGAAAAGACGATTGACCAAGCAAGGCTTGATAATAACGAAGAAGAAGGTCGCAAGATGGATGAGTTCTATGTGGATAACACTCGCACCGCAGACCCCGATACGGAAGTTGTTGAACTGAGCGATGAAGCTATCTCACGTATTGCGGACGAGCTTGAAAAGCGACTTGGCAATAGTCTCGGTAAGGGTGGTTCTGATACTGATGGCGATAACCCATTCATTGAAGGCAAGGTCGAGATTGCTTCGGAAAGCGAGCTAACTGATGCAGAAAAGGAAGCCCTTGGTTCTGACGACAACGTCTTTGAAACGGAAGATATTAAGGTTGTCTCGGAAGATGGTCTTACCAATGACGAGAAGGACGCTCTTGAAGCCAATGCTGGCGACAAGGATGACGAAGACGAGGACGAAGGTGAACCCGAAGAGGTTGATGTTGAGGACGAAGTTGAGTCGTTCCTAAATAACGTCAAGAAGGACAAGCAAATCAAGGAGAGCCTTTGTAATAGACATCCTTGGGTAAGAGACCTTCAGCCAATCAACAGAGCCATCCTTGAAGGTTTTGACAGAAGGAAGCAAGACGAAGTCGCTTCACGTATCTATGAGATGTCAGAAGGTGATATTTCGTTCTTCCTTGATGAGAATGCAATCAATGAATCGTTTAATGCAATCACGAAACAGATGAGTTCACCTGACTACACAAAGACCCCACGTTGGGTTGCCCTTGGCGGAAAGGACGTGCTGGAATCTTATAACGCACTTCCAAAGGATATCAGGGAAGAAGTAAATAGACAATCAGAGATTATCGTCCTTGACACGACTGACCAAGTACGCTCTTTTTGGAGAGACCTCAAGAGAGAGAAGATTATTGTAGAGTCTAAGAAGTTCGTTCCTTCTCGCCTGAATGAGTCTAAGTCCATTGAGCGTGCAGACCACGACCCTGCTGACAGCCTTATCCTTGAAGAGGAACAGCGTAAGTTCAGCGAGGACATTCTGAGAGAACTCGGTCTGTAATAAATAAGTATATCGTAAGTCTAATATAACAAAAACAAAACCATACCTACCCGTCAAGGGAAAAGAGAATTGACGGAAGGTATCATTGCTTTAATACAGCTTTTCTTGACCACGTTCACCAGCGGGAAAAATTGAAGGGAGAGACGGCAAGTGGGTTGTTAGAGTTAAAGCTCAAACAAATACAAAGAAAAGAAAAAACAATGAAGAGAAATCTCACAATTAACGAAAGCGTTCAGAAGTCTATCAATGAAAGTCTGAAGCCCCTTCTTGAAGGTGTATCACCTGCAAGAGTAGAAGCAATCAAGAAGTTTGCAGAAGCTAATGCTCATATGGTTATGTCTAACCGCATCAATGAGTCATTCAGCTCTCCCCTCACCCCCTCTCAGTTCGTAAACAACACGTCTGTTAGCGGTGCTGGTGACATCCGTGTCCCTTCACTCGGTAATGGTGTTACGGCTGGTGCTAAGGGTACGGGTGACACGTTCGGTGCTCTGTCAAACCTGCCTATCGCTACGAAGATTCTTCGTTCGACTCGCTTCCTTGACCTCGTAAACACTCGTCCCGTTACTGAACCTGCTGGTTTCCTCCGTTATCAGGATATTTTCTATACGGAAACGGGTTCTACGCCTTATGGTAACGCAGGTACTGCTTCTAACCCCAACCCATACAACTCTTATGGTAAGAGAGACCAAGGTACTACCTTCTATCTCCACTTCCAAAGCAAGACTGCTGGTGCGGCTGGTGAAAAGGAAAAGTCTGAACTGCTCCGTAACCTCCGTGCGGCTGTTGCCGAAGAACGTGCTCAGTATCCTACGGATGCCTCTCTCGTTGCGGCTAAGGCTACCGCTAAGACGATTATTGAAATCGTTCCCAGCAAGCTCTATGTTCGTATCCTTGGCGTAGGTCGTTACAACAACGCTCTTATCGTTCAGGAAATCGTAGACCCATCTGTTGCTGTTGCTGACGCTTATACTCCTGAGCTGTCACTCGCTAACATCTTTGGTGAGTTCTCAGGTTTCTATAAGGCTGATGGTCTTATTGACCCCACCAAGCTCCATGCAACAAAGGACTTGACGATTGCAACGAAGACCGTAGAAGCTGTTGGTATCAACTCTGTTTCTGCTATTGATGACCCCATCGCTGGTTACAGCTCTGAAGGTAACTTCGCTCCTACCTATCGTGATGGTGCTGTCGTTGTCCGTGGTAGAAGCCGTGGTGCCGCTGAGGTTGCTACTCCAAGAAGACTTCAGGCTGAATACACGAGCATCGCCTTCAAGACGAAGACTATCACTCAGGCTGTTCAGCTGACGATGTCTGAAATTGAAGACTATGGTGGTATCTATGGTAACGACATCCGTAAGGAAAGAGAAGAAATGGCTCTTAACCTGATGGCTCTTGAAATTGATACCGAAGGTCTTGAACGTCTTTCTCAGCTCGGCTGGCTTCACGCTGTTCAGGCATTCAACTCTGAAGACATCAACCTGAACATCTCGTTCCGTGCTGGTGCTACGAATACGCCTGCTCTGTGGGTTGCTAACCTCGAACCTGATATGTGGGACAACCCCGTTCAGAAGGTTCAGCTTCCTTACGCTCAGGATACTCTGCCCGTCAAGAGTGCTCCTCAGATGCTTGAAAGCGGTGTTACGCTTGCCGCTCGTCTGAAGGTTCTCCTCCTCCGTGCTGTGAACCTGATGCGTTACCGCTCTAAGATTAACGATGGTGAAGTCTTCGCTCTGATGAACGCTGACCTCGTTAGCCTTCTCGTTAGCACGATGAATGAGTCTCTGAACCCAACTCCTAACAACATCCAGCAGAAGGGTGCTACGGCTGACTATGTTGGTGAACTTTGGGGTATCAAGATTTACAGAGACCAATCTCTCAACCTTCGTGACTTCCGTATCACTATGGGTATCAAGTCAAGCAATGACAAGGCTCCTGGTGTTATCTTCTGCCCATACATCATGGGTCAGGTTACGAGACGTGACGTTACGATGACGGAAGAACTCGGTTCATTCATCCGTAGCCGTTATGCTATCGTGAACTATGGTTTCTATCCTCAGAACAGCTACTTCACTTTCTACTTCGACCCAGGTTTCTAAACTTAGATTAAAGTATAGTAAGTGAAATAAACTAAAGAGGGGGACGGCTTAATGCTGTCCCCCTCTGCTTTTCCCCGTAAATAGGATAAGAAACGAGTGTATATATGATACTATCAAACCTACCACAATCATTTCGTGTCTACTTCAGGAAGGGGTATATCTACCCCGAGGTGAGGGAGAGGTGGGAGCCGCTCGTTCGCAAACTTGACCTTCCATATATGAGCGTAGAGGACTTTATGAACTCTCTGATAAAGACGATTTCAATGCCAAGTCTTACTACGGGGTCTGTTACCCAAATGAAGGGCAGGAACACCATCACCAAACTTGATGGGTATAGCTTGGAGGAGTCCGTACAGAAGACCTTTAATATAACCTTTAAGGTCACGGAGTCCTATCTGTCGTATCTTATTATGATGCACCAGCTAAAGGTCTTCCGCTCCATCTTTGAAAAGCACAATCTATACCAACCTCCCGTATATGTGGATTACTTTGACGATAATCAGATAGTGTGCTATCGCCAAGCCTATCTTCAAGTAACGCCACTCTCTATATCGGAGCTACCAATGACATATTCCGCTCAGCTATCTCAATATACGGAGTTCACAATGTCATTTGCATACAACTACTTAGACCAATTCCTTTTAGTGGGGAATGAACTTCAGAGATTAAATGACTAACTTTATGCATATCAATAAGAGAACAAAGAGGAATATCAACGAGGATATGGATGAAGACTTCTTCTTAGATGGTCTTACCTGCAACGTTAATGGTATTGCAAACTTCATCTCAGACTACACTCCAAGGAGAGAGAACTACTACGGGGACGACAACCCTAACGACAACGCTGAGGACGACAAAGTGTTTGTGTCCATCGGAGACCTTGTCAGGGGAACAGCCGTTAAAGACGGAAAGGCTTATACGGGATATGTAACCCGTTTCCTTTGGGATGAAGATGGTGTAGGTATTGCAGGTCTACTTATCCGAACGGAAGACACCTCTGAACTTGTGGAAATATACGTCTAACATATAATATGAACGCCACCTACTACATCGGTTTTGACTTCTCCATCGCTAAGCCAGCGTGCTGTGTTATCAAGGAACAGAACAATGAAGTCACATACGCTTTCCACTACTTCCCTAAGAACCAATCTGCAAAGGATATAGCTTTATACAGAGACTTGTCTGTAAACGCTATGAGCAGGGATATAGAGAACTTCAAGTGGGAATATAGCGAATCGGTTGTCCTTGACATCTACCTTGCCAAGGAGCTTGCACGGATGATAGTAGCAGAGGTGTTTGACCCTATACTTCCCGAAGATGGCGTTCGTAGCTATGTGAATATATACGTAGCAACCGAAGGTCTTTCCTTTGCGAGTAAGGGGCAGTCCATGCTTGACTTGGCTTCGTATAAGGGAGTGTTCCTCAGCGAGGTGATGAATGTCATTGAAGCGGAGTACATAAAGACCTTCCCTCCTACAACGATAAAGAAGTTCGCAGGATGCTCCAAGGGGAAGGATACGAAAGATAAAGACCTGATGCTAAAGGCTCTACTTGGTAAGGAAGGTTGCGAGAATATCCACCCACTCATCAAAGACCTCAATAGCCCTGAGCCTAAGCTGATGAAGAAGACTCGTCTTACGGCAGGTGTAGATGACCTTGTAGATGCTTATTGGTGCGCAGAACTACTACGACAGACGATAAAGAATGAGCAGTCTTGATAGCCTAAAGAAAACGATTATATCTCCGAGAGAGAAGCTAATGATGGAGCTGTCCCAAAAGAAAGGACAGCTCTTGGCTTTATTTCAAGGTGCTAACAACGCATTCACAACGCCACTCTTCACGCAGATAAACTCCGTCAATAGTATATGCGATAACATCGCTTCAACGGCATCGGGGAAGTTCCTTGAAGTCGCTGATACTATAAAGGCGGTCAGCGAAGACCCTCTTGAATGCCTACCCGATATGAAGCACGAGGTGACTTCTATTGTGGACGCACGTCTTCCTAAGAAGGTCTATACCCTTACTTCCTTGCAGATGAAGACCGCTATTGCAGATGTCAAGAGGATGGTAGAGGAAGCCAAGGCTGATGCAGTGGGGGTGATAAACAAGTCTCAGATTGAAGACATAAAGAAGCGGGTGCTGTCTAAGTATCCCGAGGAGTTACTTGCTCTTGTACCTTTGTCTATGACCTCCGACCTCAGTCGTAATGTATCTGAGGTTATGGGGTACGTCAGGGGTCTTGGTAATATGTCCGAGATAAAGGACAAGATAGCTATCGTCAAGAACCTTTATGAAGGCTTCACTCCCGATAGGCTAAAAGACAAAGCGTTGTCCGCACTCTATTCAGCCCTTGATAAGGCTATATCCGTCCTTGGTGCGCTTCTGTTGAACTACCGAAGCAACTTATCCTACGAAAGAAAAGAGGCTCTCAAATCGCTTGAAAATAGCGAGAAGGAATTACCCTCACATCTTGAAGAACGAGTGAGCGGTTCATTATTGCTTAAATGGGTGCTTGATAATGCTAACAAAGAGGAAGTCAAGGAAGAGTCCGTTGCAGGGAATGCAAACCAAATAACGAGGATTGAGGGCATATGCTTGTGCGAAACACCTGACGAGACAAGCTCAAAAGAGAATCCATTCAATGACCCTAAGAGGTATGATGGTGTTATCGTAGAGATACTGCAAGAGGTAGATGAATGCAAATGGGGTGGTGCTAATGGTGTCCTTGTGGATGTAGTAGGTGGAGCTAAGTATCTGTCCCCAATAGAAAATCCCAAAGAAGACGTTGCAGAGAAGAATGAACTTGTTGCTAAGATTGGTATTCCCGAATGGAGACTACGATGCTATAAGGGCGGAGATACGGCAACGCATACCATTACAGATACGATACAAAATGAGATAGAGGGCATAAGAGATACGTTTAGCGAGGTGCAGGATGCAAAGCAAGCCATTCTTGCGTTTGCTATACCTATGGTGTATCCTAATATCGCATTGAATGTTAGGACGCTTGTGATGAATAAGATAAAGCTGGCTATCCTAAAGAAGAGAGGTAACACGCCAACAGCCATCATTGAGCAAGCCATCAAGGCTAAGGAACACAAGAAGAAAGGGTATGACAGAAAGCACTTTGATAGGATAAAGAAGCTGAATATAGAGAAGCGTATTGAGGCTTCGGAAGGGAACGAGAACGTAATCAACCAAGCCAAGGATGATGCTATGAGGATTATGAACGAGCATTACAACTTGGTTGTATCCGAATACCATAGGCTACGGAAGATGAGGGTTAAGTCCGAGGACTTCCGTGTTATGGCTGACATGAACAAGTATGTCTACATCCCTATGCTTGAAAGAGTGAATGAGGAAGAGGGCGGTCAGCGTATCTACAACAACGACTCAAAGACATTCAATAGGCTTCGTGCTATCCTTGAAGGTATCATCGCAACGAGGTCAAGCAAGAGAGCATCAGGAAAGGAAATCATTGATAAGTTCAATAATGAAGATGCTTTCAAAAAGCTCTTCGTTAAAGGTCTATCTGAAAGTGATAGGCAGAAGTGGCTGGAAGAGGTTACGAAAAGACGCACGGGGAAAGACAAGGTCTCTCGTTCTGAATACAAGGATTGGAAGCACAATGAAGAGAGGATGAACGAAGCCGACTATGACCCATATAGCATCTTTGAAACGTTGTATGACGAGAGTGTTGATGATGATGGTCGTGAGCTGAATGACAAAGAACTCCTTTCCGCCTTTGAGAAGCTCGTCACGAAGATGGGACTAAAGATGTCAAGCAACTTCATCTACTCTTTGGAGAATGACCTCTTCCCTCTCTTCAAGGCGTATAGAGAAAAATATCTTGAAGCATTCAAGAGACTTATACAGACTGAGGCAGGTAAGCTCAATAAGTTCTTTGACGACTGCATTGCTATTGTCCATAACAGCGACAAGAGGATAGAAGATGCAATGAATAGTCTATCACGCTACGCTCTTGTGAAGGAAATGCCAGCTCCGCTTGAGCTTTATATTGACGGGAAGATTTATGCCGTGTATCAGATAGGAAAGGAGACTATTGACATCCCTAAGATTAAGTCTCCATTCGTCCCGTCAGATACTATCCCAACCCATACGAAGTCAAACCCTACATTCCTTGATAGGGCGTATTGGGTGAGGCACTTTGCGCTTGATACCCTATTCAATGTAACGCCTGACCGATGGGTCACTTGGATAATCCTTCCTGCATTCACCCTGAAGCTCCCCGTTATCTACATAGCTATCGTCCCCGTCAAGATTGGACCTCTGCTCCTTGTCTTCGGTATTGGCATCGCAGGGCTTGGTACGAACCTATGCCTTCTTGTTATTAACACCTCCAACAAAGACCTAAGCTACTTAGCCCCTCTGACGATTGCGCTGAACAAGGCGTATGACGCTATAAGGAGTAAGGTAGAGGACGTATCTAATAAGGCGACATCGGGGCTTAGCGGTCTTGTAAATAAAGCAGACGAAGAAGTCTACAAATCCAAGAGGAGAGTAGCTAAACTGACGGACGAGCTGAGAGGTTTAGACGGCAAGCTATCTTCGGCTATGGCAGACATTAAGGATACTATCGGAAAGCTGAATGTATCATATATGGCATCCGATGGTCTTTCTAAGTGCGAGCGTTTCCTTGGGAATGAATAGCTTGATAAATAGATACATATAATAACATAGACAAGAAATTAAATTCTTTTCAATATGGCTATAAGAAAAAAGAACAAAGAAGATTGGGGCAAGCAGTCTATACTCGAGAATAGACGTACCCCATCACTGCCACGTTCAAACCGCAATCGTTCTACTATCAACGAGAGCGAACGTGCATTTAGAAAGTATTATGAAAGTGTAGAGATTGAAGATGTTGATAACTACGAGGACGAAGCACCCGTTGCTGAACCCGTGAAGCAACCCTATCAGTCTCCCTCTGCACGAGGCTTCGCTTTCGTCAATCCCACGGAACAGCTCTTCAATAAGATGACAGCAAGCCTTGCTGGTGCTGTTCAGCGTATTCAGGCTCAGGGCAATCAGAATCCTCAGCTTGCTCAGATTATCAATAGCGGTAAGGCGGCTCTCGCTTCGGCTGACGAAGACATCGTTGCTTCAACGCTGGAGAATGATTTTGCTGGTATCATTGAAAGCTCTTCAGAGTTCCCTCTTGAGGCTTGGCTGAGATATAGCTTCGTTCTCATCGGTGGTGACAAGGAGCAAGGTGCTTTCTCTGCTGTCCCCTTCCTCTTCGTTAAGGACAACGAAAGAGAGAACGACCAAAACACCAACGTACGTGTTGAAATCATTACTCCTAACAGAGGTGTCTTCGCTGAAGAACTTGATTACGATGTTGTATCAGGTAATACCGATAAGGAGCTTGAAGACTTCTTCGTAGAGATGTTTGAACAGCTCGTTCCTGCTTCTGCTATTGGTATCCACGAAGCTACCTCAACGAACTGCGGTCTCCACGGCAACAGAAGATATGAAGGTAAGATGCTTCGTAACATGTCTACGAAAGACCTTCGTGAAGCTATCGCTGAGGAGAAGAGAAAGGTCAAAGACCTTCGCAAGGAACGCAGAATGGTAGATGAGTCTGACAAGAAGAAGTGCCGTTCTTGCGACAAGGAAATCGCTAAGAAGACCGAAGTCATTGAAATGCTTGAAGAACGTCTTGACTACCTAAAGAAGGAGAAGAAGGCTTCTACCAAGAATGAGTCCGCTCAGCCCCGTAAGGTTTACGAAGCCGAAGAGGTAGAGGATGAAGACGATGACAAGAAGGAAGAAAAGACCGAAGAACCCGAAGCGGAAGGCGAAGGTGACGAAGATGCTTATGAAGATAAGTTCGTACGTCTCCCCGTGAATAACGTAGATAAGGGTATTGACGTTCTTGTTAAGTATGAAATCCCCAAGGATGAGATTACTATCGTAGACCGAGAAGAAGGTGATGAAGGTGATTCAGGTACGCTTCTTGTACCTCTGAGCTACAAGGAAAACCTTGATAGAATGTGCTTAGACCTCTATGGTAAGACCCTTGAAGAAATCACGGGCACGAAGATTGAGGAAGAAGGTAGTGACGAAAGCATCGCTGATGACGACCTCCTCTCAGACGATGACTTTGACTTTGACTTCGGTGACGAAGAAGAAAGCGAACCTAAGGAAGAGTCTAAGAAGAAGTAAGTCTTAAATAACTGCATATAAATCCTATTAAGGGTGGACGGAAAGTTGCTCCGTTCACCCTTTTTAGTAAATATCTAAAACAAAGAAAAACATAATTGTTATTTGCAAATTAACATGGCAGTTTCCTTAGATTACAGACGACTAAGAGCGGCAGGTGTATATACCTTCGAGACGGACACTACTCAGTCCGTTCCCGTTGAAGTCTCGGCTCTTCGTCTTCTTGTTGGGTTTGACCCCAACGTACCATTCAATACACCTCTCTACCTTGAGAACGAGAAGATGGTACAAAGCCTTTTTGGCGACATTGATGACAAGCTGGAGCGCAGAGGGGCATTCATGAACCGAATGGCACGTACCATGGTTCAGGTAGACCCTATCTTCGCTATCAGCCTGCTTCCAGCTACGGATACCGATTATAGTGGTTACTCTGCTTTCGGGCTGAATGCTTCTACACCCAACCCAAGTCAGATTGCATCTCACGGGGCAAGTGATGGTGACGCTCGTGACGAAGCCACTAAGAAGAAGTATCGTCCTTCAGACCACTTCATTCAGAACAAGCATGGGTACAATGTAGGTATCGCCTCTTTCCCTTCTCTGTTTGATAGGTCTCGTTTTTGGAAGCCCGAACCCGAGAACGTCCTTCGTCTTGCTCAGGCAGGTACGGGTGCAGGTGTAGGTAATATCGCATCTGCTCCTCTGTTCACTTTCGCTAACACGTCAAGCAAGGACATCTCTATTGCAGTCTTTAGAGCTAATGACCTTCCTGCTTATGATGTTATGGCTCGTGATTGGTATGGCGGTGACAATAAGATTCCTTATCCTTGGATTCGTTCTACCGATAGAATGAGTGACTTCTTCGTTCAGGTTGTGGCTATTGACGGCTCTTGGTCTGAATATGACTCTTACGCTTCTGACCCCCATTGGAGTAGGTTCTTCACCCCCGATGGTCTCCGCAGAAGCGCACTGAACAACTTCCTTTCTTCGGATAGCGTTCGCCTTATCGGTACGTGGGTTGGTTCTATTATCCCCGACTTTAAGGATAAGACGGGTGCTGTTGAATATATCCAAGATAAGGTAAACGCTTCAAACAAGATTACGGGTCTCCTCTGTTCTGTGAACAAGGATGGTCTCTCTTCGCAGTATCTTGACTACGATAACAACGGCTCGCATATGTTCTTTGACGACATCTCGGGCGGTAAGGTTACTCGTAACAAGGTCATTGACCTTATTGGTCACACTATCCATAAGGATACGAGAGAGGTTACGTTCCTTTCGCACTCAACGAAGATTCCTAATGACGTGAAGCTCATTGACCATATCGGTGACGCACGTTACTTCGGTGGTCTTAATACGATTGTATTCCCTGACCTCTCTGTTGCTGATAGCTTCAATAAGTTCTTCGGTGACGTAGAAGGTGAAACGATTGATGGTGTAAAGAAGGTATCAGACCTTATCGCATCTATTGAGAAGGAACTCACCTCTCTCCGTGACGGGATGTACAAGAACGTAGGTGGTAAGACTTCTCCTATCACCCTGACGTGGACTAACGCCACTTCGGAGGATGGTCGTAAGAGAAGCAACATCATCTTTGAAATCCCTGCCGAAGCCAAGAAGGTGACGGCTGGTCAGCTGACTGCTGTTGCTGGTGGTATTGCTATCAATGCAGACCTGCCCGCTGGTTGGGATAAGTCTAAGGAGCTTGCTTACTTCGTTGAGCAGGATGCTAATGGCGTTGTCATTCGTAAGGGTGCTAATGTCGTTTCTACCCTTCCTGCAAAGGCTTCTGATGTTGATGACCTCATCGCAGGTATCACTCAGTACTTTGAAGTGTCTCGTATGTTCGTAGCTGAGAATACGCTCTTCATTCTTCAACTCCTGAAGAAGGCTACTACGGCTAACGAGTTCCTTTCTATCCTTTATAAGGCTAAGACGATTGTATCGGGTCTTCCTACCCGTATTGCGTCTCTCCCTGCTGTCAAGGAGCTGAGCGAAACGCTTGACGAACTTCTTGATGGTATGACCTCTACCTTTGAACGTTCTACTGCACCTAAGATTTCTACGGAGACCTATCTGTACAATATCAACAAGGGTGATGGTGTTACTATCCTTGGTCGTGAGGACAACTATGGTTTCACTGAAACGAACCCATCCCTGAAGACGAAGTACGAAAGTGCTGTCGCTCCAACCATCCCAGGTATCACACGTGTTAATAGCGTCCGTGTTGTAACTCTTGATACGCTCAAGTCACTCAACGCTAAGGCTAAGGCAAGTGGTATCGCAAGCGAGCTGACCCTCTCTGAAGAGTATATCGCTTCTCTTGAAGCTATGGCTCGTGCTACGAACGGCAAACTTCAGTTCAAGATTCTCTCCGCAGGCGACCCAATCTCCATCAAGGAAGGTTCAAGCTCTACGGGTACGGACTCTATTGGTGCTATTGACTTCAAGGGTGTCATTCAGGCTACGGAGGACGACAAGTCTTCTATTGAATCTGTCAAGGCTTATATCCTGAGGAACATCCTTCGCTTCAACAGAGAGAACTCTGTCGGTAGAGATATCACGAATAAGATACTCAACTTCTTCTCTACGAATGGCAAGACGATGTACATCTCCGTACAGCGTTCGCTTTCAGACCCCGAAGTTGCTTCTACTATCCGTCTTACTCCGCTCAAGGGTCTTATCATCTCTAACAAGCACCTCCCAGGCTTTGACAAGGATGGCAACCCCAATAGCGAAAAGGGCGTAGAGAAAATCTACTCTATGATTGAGGAAGAAGGTATCCTTCGTGGTCTTACCAACCCTGATCTCATTGATTATAGGTATATCATTGACTCTATGTCGTTCGGTCTCGGCAGAGAGAGCTTCGGTAAGTCCTACCTCGCTCGTCTCGCTCAGAAGAGAGGTAAGTGTACGGCTCTCCTCAATGCTCCTTCAATGAAGCAGTTTGAGCTGTCTACTGACCCTTACTTCTGCGATACGTTCAACACGGGTAGAGGCGTTAAGCCAGCCTTTGACACGAAGTATATCCCCCTCGGTGGTAACACGGAGATGACTTATACCTCGGGGTACTCACTCCCATCGGAAGACAATGGTGGTAAGTATGCGGCTGTCTTCGCTCCGTTCCTCAAGTACAACGATGGTGGTAAGACTGCTCTTGTCCCACCTGCGGCTGATGTGTCTAACGCTATGATGCGTAAGTATAAGGGTGGTAATCCTTATGCTATCATCGCTAACCTTGATGGCGTTCTTTCTAACCGCTTCCTGACGGGTGTTGAATACTCGTTTGACAATGAGGATAGAGGCAACCTTGAGCAGATGGGTATCAACCCAATTATCTCTAAGGCTGGTCAGATTATGATTTATGGTAACAAGACCTGCTATCAGACTCTGCGCTCTTACTTCAACTACCTGCACGTCAGAGAACTCCTTAACACGATTGAAATCAAGGTTGAGGAAGTCCTTCAGAAGTACGTCTTTGAATACGACAACAGCATCACGAGGTCTCAGATTGTATCTGACATCTCTACGGAGCTCGCTCCTCTTGCTCAGTCTGGTGTCGTTCTTACTGCTCCAAATATCATTATGGATGATAGTAACAACAGCGACCAACAGCTGAAGATTGAGGGTATTAGCGTTGTTGATGTTGAAGTCGTTCCCGCTCTTTGCAACGAGAAGATTGTCCAGCAGGTCAAGGTTCTAAGGAATGGTAATGTCGTCAGATAAGAATAGAAATAAGATAAGACAATGGCAGAAAAACTAAAGACAAGGTCGCACGGCTTGAGTGCGCTCCCTCAATATAGACACTCACGTATCTCTACGGAGATGCTTGAGCCCGTTTACTCAGGTAAGTTCATTGTAGATATTGTTCCCCCTGCTTATGCTGGTTTCAGCACTGAGGAGAAGAACCTTCTACTTGAAGCTATCACCAAGGTAAACGTTGGGTCTCCTCACAAGATGCCAAGCGCAGAAGTCCAGCATTACATGAATACCACGAGGTCTTATGCTGGTGCTCACGCTGGGGATACGCATATTGACATCGACATTGATTTTGAAGTGAATACTATCGACATCAATGGTCAGCCTAACCACCTGACGTATGGTCTTGTGAGACGACTCATGGACTCTGTTTATAACGTCTACACGGGTGCTACTACAACGAAGGTGAATTACGCTATTCCTCTCTTCTCTGTTGTTGCACTTGATAGAGCAAACCGACCCTATTGGGGTTATATTTGCCGAGACATCTTTGCTATCTCCGCAGTCAATCCTCCCGTCTTTGACTATTCACAGAAGGGTATTTGGAAGCTGACGGGTGTCAAGTTCCGTTGTGACTCTTACAGCGAAATCGGTAAGTTCGCCAAGCTGGGGTAACACATAACCATTAAATTCCTCTGAGGGGTGTGGGGCTAACCTACACCCCTCTTTGGTTAAATACCCTAAGCAAAAAGAAGATTAGATGGGTTTAGTTTTTGAGCAGGATAAGAAGTCTCCTTTGTCCCCTGAATCTGTTAAGAAGATGATGGATATAGGAGGGAAGATGAATGACATGCTGAATAAAGACGTGGTCAAGAAGTTCGGTGTAGAGGTCATCTATTGGCGTGCTGTACCACATAAGAACTCAGCTGATGTCATCTTCCAAGATTACACGCTACTTGACGTAGAGGACTGCCCAACGACACTTAACGTCATCTTCTCCGACCAAGCCTACAACCAAGGGGATATGGGCGTTAGTATCTACGAGCTTGGGTATAACGTCCCACTTGAGTTGCAGATACCCGCTGTTATTTGGTACGAAGCATATGGTGGTGGTACGATGCCTCAGAAGGGTGACATCGTATATATACCCGTTTTGCACAAGCTCTTTGAAGTAGATAGCACCTCAGAGGTATATGGCTTCATGCAACAATTCACTCACTTCAAAGCCGTGATGAAGAAGTACACGCAGAAGCAGTACAGAGGAGAAGGGGAGAACCTTGCTGAGACGATTGACGACTACACTACGGGTACAGAAGAGTTGCTTGGTCTTGACATACTTGACGAGATTGCAGACATCACCTCAGAACAGCAGACTGACCCATATAACTCTACTCCTTGGGATAACTTCAAGTACGTATCTGACGCTGATATAATCAAGGAGCAGACCTTTATCATTGGCAATACGGATATATTCAGAACGTACTACGACCTATCGTACGTAAAGAAGGGGTATCTCGCTGTTGAATACAAGGATGATGATGAGGTGGAAGAGAACTCCTACCGCCTTCTGTCCCTTTGGGCTAAGCCTAACTTCCCTGATGAGGTGACTTCTTATGACGAGGTGTTACTGAAGGATGGTAAGGAACGTATCAATGGCGTTGCTTACGAGACTATCGTGATGCGCAGGTCTAAGAGACCCGTTTCCCTTTCTGTCGGAGAGAAGTATATCGTATCCGTAGGGAAATCCATCAAGCAAGAACTTACACTGAAAGCCATACACGGAGACCACGATGAATGGTATATCACTTTCGCTGATAGGCTGAACTTAGATAAGATACAGCCGAATTGGAGGAAGACTAAGATTACGATTGCAACGAGTAATCCAACTCAAATAATCTCTTCTCCAAACGAAAGTATATCACTATCCCTTGGTAAGGATTATGTAAACCTCTCCATCAACGGAGTAGACAATACGACTATGCTCGGTACGACATTAAAGGACGAGCAGTGGTATGGTATATCTCTTACGATGATGACAGGTGGTGATAGCTCGCTGAGGATATATGCAAAGAAGGGTAGTGGTCTATCTGTGGTTGCAGAGGTGAGCATAGCTTCACAACTCACAGCTGGGTTATATCAGTACTCCCTCCTCGGAGGTGACGTATGCCTCAGCAATATCAGGCTATACAAGTCATCTAAGCCATTCACGGATAATGAACGTAAGATTGACCTCCTGAGTAGAGTGATAAAGAATGGCTCTAAGGCTGTCATCTGTGATTCAGTTGAACTGCCATCTCATATAGGTGGCGTGTACGTTGGTAGACAACGATAAGCAATGAAAGACGGAAAGATTATAACAGACGCTAAGGGTAAGAAGACCTACCTCGCTTTTGTCAAGGGCGATATGATTGACGATGCTGTGGAGCAGTTCACGGCAGAGGATGGTATGAACCAATCGGTTATGCCTGATGTGTTAGTCACCGCCAAGAAGAGAAAGGCGTATAAGATTGACGAGATACTCTCGCAACTGAAAAAGCCTAATGCTCGCATAGAAGACGGGAGCGGTCTTGCACCTAATGCAGATGCTAACGCTCCTATTGATGAACGCTTCCCTTCTGTAAGAATAAACAAGCTCGGAGAGCTGGAAGAGGACTACCTCTTGTATCAGCCTATCTCCGAACTTCAAGCAACGGGCAAGAAGGTGGAAGCCGTGGAGAACTATTCTGTTACTCTTATGGTGCTACCTTCGTCTGAGTATGGTCTGTACTATGATGCAGAGACGCTTGTAAGAAAGACCATCCCTGCACTAAGGAAGAAGAGCGGTAAGTTCATCTTCCCTGAGACAATCCCATTCAGGTATGTAGACCCCAATGCAAGCGAGAAGAGTGCGACAACAATGCCCGTTGCCCCATCTGATGAGAATGTGACTTGGTGGTCTACGTTCAAGAACCACGAACTCACGGAAGTCTCTACGGCTACGATGGGTATCATAGGAGAGTTCGGTACTATCAAGGGTGACTTCGTTCCGCATAAGAAAAAGAAGAAGGGCAAGAAGGGTAAGGCTACGAAGAAAAGCGAAGCATCTAACCCATCTATGGATGGTGTTATGAGACTTATCACGAGAGGTGATAATAGCGCACCTTCGTATGGGTTTAAGCCTTCCTCAGTTAAGGACTATGGTTTTTATGGTGCTATGGGTGCTATGATAACGGAGCAGTACCTTGATAAGGATAGGAGGGATAGCGTAAACGCTTACGCTGTTCTATCAGACCCTACGGGCAGGAATATAGCTGTCTACTTCATTGAGGGCTTCAAGAAGAAGTGTCAAGCCATTGCTGACAATGGCAAGAAGAACGTGCCATTTGATGATGGCGGTCGTAGCAGGAATGACGATGGAAAGGATAGAGGCAATGAAGGTGAGCTTGAAGGTTCATACGACTCTGCCTATGACCCAAGACTTGATAGGTATATTATGACCCACAAGGGTGCTGAGAAGATACATCAGAAGGTGGCTTACTCGGCACTAACGGGTACGTCTATCCTCAAAGACCACCTCGCACCATACGCAGAGAATAGAACCGCTACTACACACAAGGGTAAGGAACATACGCAGTATTACCATAATATGGCGAAGTTCCTCAAGATGAAGGGTAATCCCAACTTCTATGGGGTGAACTCCATTATGAACCCTTATAGTGTTATCAGACTATACGGGTCTCTTGACGTTGATACGGGGGGTAAGATTAGGTCTGTAAGACTATTAGACAAGCACAAGAGAAAGGCGTGGTATGATTTGAACACCAATACCAATGGTGAAGACTTCAAGCTATCAGTGCCTACTACAACGAATATCATCAAGTATGGTCAGGCTGACGCTGTCGGTAGAGTACCATACTCCTTCCAAGACTTCATCTTCTGTAAGTTTTGGAATGTTATACCAAACAACCATCTTATAACTCTGAGGAGGTACTCTGAGCCTACAAGGGACAACCTTACGTTCCCTGACTTAGATGGTAAACTCCTGGGGGTAGAAAGTGACGTTGAGGTGGTGAACAAGAATGGTCTGACCCATTCACCTATCGCAACGATGCTCACCTACTTTGGTAGTGGTACGGGAAATGAACTTCCAAATATCATCAACTTCTCAAGTGGGTACACATGGAAGGCAACGAAGTCCGAGATTTGGGATGTCACCTCAGGGAGCACGGGCGGTGGATTTATGGGTAATATGTTCTCGGGAAATGAGTTCTCTCTCGGAGGTGGGTCTCTGTGGAAGAAGGGTCTTATGGGTGCTGAAATCCTATCAGGTCTTCTTACTGACCCTTCCTACTCAATGAAGATAAACCCCGAGCAACTTATCGGGGCTAATGGTATGCCTGACCCATACACCCAAGGTCCATGGAACAACCGAATCCAAGGTCCACTTAATAGGATTAGCTCTGTGATGATGCGTGATGAAGGTATGGCATTTGGTGGTAATGGTAAGGAAATCTCCTTGTCATTCCATTATGTGGCTCGTAACTTCGGTGGTGCAAACCCCAAGGCAGTGATGCTTGACATCCTTGCCAACGCACTTGCTATGGGTACGGGTTCAGCACTCTTCTTCAAGGGTGCGCACAGATATGCCTTTGACCCAACACTGATGCCAAGTGGTAGCTTCCTTGACAAGCTGTACAAGCTCCTTGAAGGGAATGACTTTGAGAAGATTATTGAAGCCATCGCACAGCTCTTCGTTGGTGGTGGTGGTATTCAGACCTTTATGGATAAAATCTTCAGCGGTGCAAAGGAACTTGTAGGGAGCGCAGTGAACTTCGGTAAGGATGCTATCGGAGTTAGCGATGAGGATGCCAAGCAGAAGGAGAACGGGATGATGGTCAAACTTCAGAACCAACTGAAGAACCTCACCAACACTGACGCAGGTAGGAAGAGGCTAAAGGATATACTCTATGCTCTTGTAGGTAAGGAGTTCGGTTTCCAATGGCTCACGGGTCGTAAGGCTCTCCTTATGGGAGACCCCGTTGGTGATTGGCATGTCACAATAGGCAATCCTATGAACCCTATTGCAATGATAGGTAATCTTATCTGTAAGGGTGTTGATATTAAGTTTGGTGACGAGATGGGATGGGATGACTTTCCTACGGAGATGACTATCACCATCACGCTGGCGCACGCTATGGATAGAGATATGGATGGTATCTCTTCTATCTTCAACAGAGGTGCAGGGCGTATCTACGTCCTCCCCGATTGGGCGAGAACGTCCGCAGACAGAGTCACCAAGGTGGATAAGTATTGGCAGGCGAACTCCGATGGCGTTGGACCTCGTGCTATTGAAGGATGGGGTACGTTTGACCCTGAGACGAGAGGGCTTATCCCAAGACGTGACTTCAAGGATGAGAAGCAGAACCCTCGTGTTGGTAAGCGTGCTGACGTATCTATCGGAGGTGATAATGTAGATGTACCCGTCAATAGCGGTGACTCCACTATCCTTGCTATACCAAGGTACACTCCTATCGCATACAGCAACAGAGAAGATATTGGTATAGACTTCGGTAACTTCTCTCGCTCTACACTTGAAGCACGAAGCTCATACTACATTGACCTTGACAAGCTCGCTGAAAGAGCAAATAAGACCTAATTTATGTTTACTCATACACTTGATAATAAACCTATCATAAAAGGGAAGGACGGAGAGGATATGACCGACCTATGCGTCTCAATCTTTGAGAGCAAGGAACTCGGTGCATCAACCTTCAAAGTCCTTACCCTTACCGAGAGGTATGTGTGTAGACCTGACCTCATATCCCTTGACTATTATGGTACGGATGAATATACCGACCTTATCCTGAAGTACAACGAAATATCCAATCCATTCTCACTTGTGGTAGGCTCTCTCATAGCCCTACCTGAGGTGATGGATATTACTAAGGGTATCAAGACTAATATGGTCTCATCCGTTGTGGAGAAGGCAGAGATAAGAAAGGAGTCTACCATAGACACACAGCTTAGGAAGAGAGCGTATAAGTATATCTCACCAAAGAACATTGAGGAGATTAACGAGACGGCAAATATCAACAGACCCTTCAACGAACTCACCATACCTGCATCAGGGAAGCGTGTCGCCCCCCCTAATGTAGCGAAGGCAGGGGAAAGCCCTATCATATCTCGTAATGGCAGATACGTTCTTGAAGGTAATCACGAGTGCTGTGTAACGGAAAATCCAAATATCACTGACGTGATGAAAGGCAGGTAAGGAAGATGGCAAGAAAGAGAAGCGTAGTAAACGAAGAGAAAGAACTATACGAGAAGAGGAACACTGATGATGTCTTTGCAAGAGTTGTCATCGGTGGTCTACTCAATGCCTTGAATGGAGAGCTATTCTACACTCAGGTGCGTGATGGCAAGGAGGAGGTTATTCATATTCCCTTCTTCTACAACATGGCGCACTCAGGAGAGAGGTTCATTCAGGACAACTATATGTTCTTCAAAGACCTTTGTAAGGGGATGACGAAGATGGATGGCTCGTTTGATATTATCCCAAGAGGGGTCATCACACTCAATTCATCTTCCATTGAGGCAGGGTCTATCACGAATAGGTTTGTCCTTGGTGAATATACAAGGACAGACGAGGATGGCATTCCCCGTACATACGTATCATATCTGTATAGTCTTCCTATTAAGTTCTCCTTTGACTGCAAGATTATCGTAGATACGACCATATCGCTACTCAAGATACAATCTCAGGTCAATGAAGCATTCTACAAGAATAGGTCATTCAAGACAACTTATCGTGGTATCGTCATACGATGCAGGTATGGCATTCCTGAGAACTCCCAATGGCAGAAGCCTATGGAGTATAAGTTCGGTATGCAAGACGCTTCTCCTATGGAGCTATCTTTCAGCATAGATGTGGAAGCCTACCAACCTATGTTTGATAAGACGACAGAGCGTCTGAAAAGCAACTACATCAAGTCCTTCGGTTATGATGTTACACTGAACAAGTCGGAGAGGAAGGATACCCTTGGACAGCGTGATGGGCATAATGAGATATATGGTCTCAAGAGCGATATAGCACACAAGTCTGAGGACGGGTATATCTACCCACGATACGACATATCAGGGAAGGCTTACCCAGCTGGACACGTAATGCCCATCACGTGGCACTACGACAAGGTGTATGGGGATATGAGGACTATCACCATCTCCTACAAGGAGAATGGGAAGGAAACCCATATAGCTACTATACCTAACACGATGCTTTATGATTGGGAGATACCTGATGATTTCATCCCCGAAGAAGAACGAACGGATGCGCACATAGAGTACTTTGGCGCAGGGGATATAACTCAAGACCAAGTTATCCTGATGCCTGACATCTCCGTTGTACCCGATATGGAGAGCGGAAAGATAACAGAAAGTTCGTTCATCGTAAACAGCCAAGGGCTTTTCGTCATTGGAGATAAGACCGAGGAGCAGAGGCGTGTTCTCATCAAGTACACGAAGAAGAATGGACAAGAGGTTTCTTTTGACGCTTACCTAAACCTAAATAGTGGCATTGTTGATATGGCTAACCCCATAACACTCCCAAGAAACCACGAACCTATACCATACGTAGGTAGCACGGCTCATAGGACTATTGATATTGTCATAAAGGACGCTCAGCATAATGGTATCTCTTGTACTATCAAGAATGTGACTATAATCTAATAGGAAGTGACTATAAGTAAATAACATATCGAATCGAACAATAACTTGCAAGTTCCAATATATAAATGAGTAAGAAATTAAACTACGAAGACCTTCAGTCTGTAAAGGATGCACTCACAAGTGCTACCAATGCAGTCAATGAAGCTATGATTGCTGAAGTTGGCGGAGTAGGTGCACCCCGCCTCTCAAGCATGGCAAGCCTTATTGGGATGGAAAATCATATCCGTGCTATTATGGAGAAGCATGGCTCGTCTAACAACGAGGAGTTCCATTCTGTGCTAAGAGGCTACGTCAATTTCATCAATGAGTCCGAAGATACCCGTCCTCGTGACGAACGTATCTATAAGCAGTTCTTGGAAAGTATGAAGGACTTCCGATACCTCAAGGGTGTTAAGGAAGCCTATGATAGCATCAGGAGCGCAGTGAACAAGGATAAGGTCGGTGTTGAGATTATCGCTATCCTTGACGAGCTGAAGAGTGACCCACTCTTTAAGTACTTCTATGAAGCTATTGAAGAGCCTGCAATGATTTTCCTCCTTGAAAGGAATGACATTGCAAAGAACAACGCTATCAAGGCTCTTAGAGATTACGCTCGTCAGCTTCCTATCGTTGGTAGACTGCTCCATATCATCAAGGAAGGTCGTCTTCCCGAAGATACTAACGAAACGGAATCGGCTATCTCAAGCGACTCTAACCTAAGCCAGGAGACCCCTATCTCTCCCGTCTTCACCAACCCTAAGGGTGTTGCTATGTTCCTTTATGGTGGTGCGTTCTTCGCTAAGAGTGATACGTCTGTACGTCCTATCACAAGAGAAGAGTACGAGGAGCTTCCACAAGACCTCAGACAGATTGCTTCGCTGGAAGCTAAGGGTCTTATCTCCTATGACGAGAACCCAAGCGGAGAGGCTCGTATAGAGTATTACACTACATCGGGTTCTGTATTCACTATCACACGTTCTGACGAAGGTAAGATTGGCGTACTCCTCAATGACACTCGTCTTGATGACAACGCTCTTGTCTCCTTTGACCTCTTCGCTCAGATTACAAGTATTAACGACTACTCGGTATTCAACAACGTAACCAACGTACTCACGAAGCTGATTGATGGCACTTACGAGATGGCTGAGCTTGACTTCGCTACGGAGTACTCTAAACTTGATACCTATGGTCGTACGGCTCTTCTTATTAACCTGAAGGGTATGTACTTCATCATTACTTACGATGCAAGTGCACTTGACCCATTCAATTACTATTCTAACCTGAAGCCAAGTGGCGTACCTCCTATCTTCTCTCAGTTCTTCGGTAAGACCTATATCTCTATCAACGAGAATACGAAGAAGGCTGACAAGAAGCGTATTGAAAGATACAACAAGAAGAAGGAAGAGTTTGAATCACAAATCTCCAAGCTGATTGAACAGCGTAAGGGTCTCAAGGAAGTCCTTGAAGAAGGTGCAGGTGCAAACGAAGATAAGGTTAAGGGTTATCTCGGTAGTATTAACAACAAGCTGAATAAGCTCAAGAAGGAATACGAAGCCTTCCAAGAAGAAGAGGGTGACGTAGCTACCGATGGTTCTAACAACCGCTACAAGCAGGATGACGCAGGTGTTGTCTTCTACAACGTCTCTATCCTTGATAAGGGCGTTACTCCTGATGAAATCTCCACGCCTCTTGGTGATACCGCTAATGCTCCTGAAGACTTCTCTTCTGATGAGGAAGTTCCCGATAATTATCTTTCCGAAGATTACAGCTCGGACAACGAAGGTGAAATCGGGATTGACTTTGTAGGAGAAGATGAACCTATCAGTAGTGAACAAGATGAGTTTGTAGACTATGGTTCTGAGAATGAAGCTGGTGTAGCCGATGATGGCGTTCAGGTTCTTGATTTGAAGATTAAAAAGGAAGAGGAAGGTTTTGTTATAGCTTATGGTGTTGTGCGACTTGATGCCGTAGAGGACAAGGTTCAGTACAAGCCATTCGTTGTTAATAGAAACCTTAGAGGTGAGGTCTATTCGTACTATGGTGGAGCTGATGGTATGGTAGGCGTATCTGAAGATACAACCATTCCTATGTTCGTATTCAACAAGATTCAACAAGCTCTTGATGCAAACCAAGATTGGAATAGCGGTTCACCCGTTGATGCGAGCGCAGTTACTCCTGAGGAGAATGCGCTCCCCGAAGTCAATTCGGACTACCTTGGTGAAACGCCTATTGAGTTCAGCCCCGATTCATTTGAAGATGAGTCCGCAGTAGAAGACCCAGCTTCGTTCTTTGAATCAGTAAGCATCGTCTCTAAGGGTAAGGATGGTAAGGTTACTAATATCACCGAAGCCGCCGCTGTAACGAAGAGGGTACTTGAATCCGAACAGATTGACTTCTCTAAGGATGACGAAGAGAACAGAGAACCTGAGACGTTTGAGTTCTCTGCGCTTGTTGATGTCCTTGAAGATGGCGATGAGTACTATGTAGATGAGAAGGGTGTATTCAATGAAGGTGATGAGTACGAAGAGATTGAGTATGTAGTCCTATCTGATGAGGATAATACGGAGACACGTGTACTCTTCCACGTCAATGACCCTGCATCTGAACTCTATGAACAGCTTTATATCTCTAAGAGCAAGGATATTCCTCAGGGTCTTGAGAATGGCAGTAAGACGCTTCTTGAAATCCTGGGTCTTGTATCAGATGGAGAAGTTTCCGTTCTCGGCATTGAAAGCATTGAAGATGGTAAGGCTGACCCAATGAACTTCATCAGAGCTTCTTTTGCAGGTGTTTTCATTGACGGCACGGATGAAATGCTTGACGACCTCGTTAAGTTTGATGGAAGCGATGTATCTATCAACACGGACAACGATGACCCATATACTGACGACATTGAAGATGCTATCAGCGTCACGGCTCTTGACAAGAATGAAGGTATCAAGGTTATGAAGCAGAGGAAGGTCAAGGATGTTCAGTATATCCCTATGAACGAGAGCGCAGGTGAGAAGGTGTCTACCTTCGTTGCAGGCGACAAGGTTCTCGTAGATGGCAAGAAGGTCGGTACTATCGTAAGCCAGGAAGGCGAGAATAGCCTTGTGAAGCTCTTTAGCGGTAACGAGACAGAGCGTATTCCTAACAAGCGTATCCGCCTTATCACGAGGGTTTCTGACCTCTACGAGACAGCTTACTCTAAGCAGGCTGTTCGTGAACGTATGACGATGGATAATTTCATCCCTTGCTCCATCAACTATGGTGGTATCACGGGTATCATTCAGGAAGGTAAGGTCGTACGCTTCAGTGATTACGTAGGTGCTTCCGAAGGTACTCCCGTAAAGGTGTATGATGAATACCCAACGGAAGAATCTGAACCAACCTACGTGAGCAAGGAGTATATCAACCCCTCGCAGACGGCTTCGGATATTCTGAACTCAATGAACTTCGCCGATGGTATCCTGATGGATAGAGAGATGTCTACTCCTATCGCACCCGTATCTGTTGATAAGAACACGTTTGACGGAGAAGGTGGATATGTGTCAGTCATTGTTCATACCGCTAAGCAGGAAGATAACCATATCAAGCACGTCCCATTTGAGGATGTCCTGCTTATCACAGCTCCAAACTACGTGATGTAAATATCGTATATTTTTAATCGTAATTTATATTCTATTTTGGAATGACCCCTTGGATGAAAAATCTAAGGGGTCTTCCTTTTATAAATAAAATATCAAACTAATACCTGACAGACAAAGACTAACGATGGATATACTAAGCATTGGAGGAGACCCAAAGAAAGATGGTGGGGCTCTCGTTAGGATTGACCCTGAAAGCCTGATAAGTCAATTCAAGAAAGTTCCAATGTTCGTTAAAGTCTGTTTTGCAGTCATCGTGATGATTGGCTTGCTCTACTACCTTGTCTTTCGTTCTCATCTGTACGACAACGACTCCGACAAGCTCGGAGCACTCGTTCACCGCACGGAGAAACTGCACAATCAGATGGAGAACATTCAGAGCTTCCTTAGCTCATATAACAAGGTACTGAACTACCTTGACCTCAGGATAAGGTTACAAGAGCTGAGCGCAGAGTTCCTACAAGACCAAAATGAGATTATTCTTAGATACCTTGAGCAGTCGTCAGACAAAGAAGACATGCCCTATCTTCTCGCCCTGCGTGATGCTATTGAACGTTCACACAGAAATGAAGAAAGAATTAAGAATATAAATAAATCATTAGTGACGCAGGATTCTGTTGATGTTGCAAGGACGCTGGAAGCCATTAAGGTTGAGCTGATGCAACTGCGCTCTAAGGAGAAAATAGATACAATCGAATAACCAATATAAAATGAAGAACCTATTCGCAAAAATTAGAAACCACGCTGTTATCATCGTAATGCTGAGTGTTTCAACATTCGTTATCGGTAGCATCGCTTATGACCTTCTCGTGACACGACCTAATATGACCGAGACACTTGATAGGTTAGAGGTGAAGATTGACAATATCTCCTCGGAGATTGAACTCATCACACCAAAGGCGATTACCGAGCAAGCCATTCTGATGGAAGACACGCTGTGTAGTATTGATAGCCTCTTGAAATAGTACCGCAGAAACGAAGAGGCTACATAGGGAAGTGGAGTATATAACCTCCCCCACATCGGGGAGGAGTTCAGGAAACACCCTATAATCAACCATTTCTATAATAAGCTATAGGAAGGAACATCGTTTATGGCAGGAAGACCAAAGGGGAGTAAGACTAACAAGAATAGGAAGAACTATGTTAGTAACCCTGAACTCTATCAGGAGATTTTGAAATCTATTGATAGGGACGAACTGACACCAAGGGCAGTGGAGCTTCTTTGCAAGCTCGCAGACAACTGCGCTACCAAAGTCATCTACCAAATACCTGAAGACAGAGAGGATGCTGTTGCAAGCGCAGTGGCAGATATGATTCAGAATTGGAAGAAGTTTGACCCAACCAAAACCAAAAACCCATTCGCTTACTTTACATCCGTATGTACCACAGCCTTCACTAAGTTTTGGAGGCAGATGGGTAGAACAGATATGCCCATCTCTATTACATACAACCTATCAGACGAACGATTTACTTTTGATATGTAATTGCTCTATGGGATGTAGTAAATGCGAGAAAGAGAAAGAGAGGAGACGAAAAGAAGAGGAGAAAGGGAGAGTTATATACACGCCAAAGAAAGTCCCTAAGGCAAGGGAATGGCTGTAAAAGTAAAAGGGGAAAGGTTATAGAACCTCTCCCCTTCTTGTTTCTCGTTACTCGCCTCGTTAGAAGAATGATAGGAATAGCACCCTCAGCCCGTGACCGATGAGACCACCTAAGATAGTCGCACCAAGGTCAAGCCAATCAAACTTACCCCCTTTCAGCTTATCCTTGTATTCCATACCTACGGCAAGACCGAGGACAAAAAGAATGGTCAAGAATAGACCGCAAGGGATAGCATAAAGGAAATGCTTGTCCCTATTACTCTCACTGAGGAAAGGTACTTTCCTTACAACAGCCAAGATTTTCTCTACTAACTTATCAAACATTTTCGTAATGAGATTCATACAAAGGATTTATTTCTACGAAGTAGTTGGGTTTCCACTTGTTCATCCTGTGCTCGTTGTGGTTCACATACCCAAGCTGATTACAGACGCATGGGACACCACGTATCTCTTTGCACACGTTAGAATGCGTATGCCCATATATCCAATAGGACGCTCCGCTTGACGCAATAAGACTATCAAGGGGCGAATTGAATGCAGAGGTGTATATATCTCCACCGAACATTGTATTGGCGAGTTCAAGGGACGGAGCGTGATGAGTGATGACCACACGTGGGTATTCGGTAGGGAATAGGAACATCGCCTCTTCCAAGTACCTCAGACAGCGTCTATGGACTTCTCTATACCCTTCTAAGGTAAGTGGTTCACCTTTATATTTGATGCGCCTGAAATCGCTTAGAGTGACGTATATGGGTATCTCACGCTTTGGGTCAATGTCTGACCATAAAGGGCACAAGATAAACTCAACGCCATCAAGGACGACAGACGTATTGAACCCATAATAGAGGTTGTCGTACTTCGTCTTGATGAAACCATCCTCAATAGTACCAAGGTCTCCTGCACCATAAAAGCTATGGTTGCCGTGAATCATAAGGACATACTTGTAGTGAGAAGTAGCCCACGAAATGAACCCCTCCTCTTCAAGCTCCTTGACATCCTTCCACGAACCAATGTCCCCTGCAAGGACTAATATATCTCCTACGACCTCCAAGGGATTACGCTTTATCCACTCCCTCTGACTTGCAGACTCAAGATGGAGGTCTGATACAATCTGTATTTTCATCTTATACTATAATAGTAGGTGATTAGTACCACACCACAAAGATAAATGAAAAAGAAAATCCAACAGCATTTGGAGGATTAAAAATAACTTCCTATCTTTGCATTGTGGGAACGCACTACCATAGATTAAAAAGAGAATAGAACAAAGATGTTTAGAGCGATAAAAGTAAGGTTATACCCAAACAAGGTGCAGGAGCAAGAACTCAACAAGGTTCTTGGAGCTTATCGTTTTGTGTATAATCACATGCTCGCTAAAAAACAAAGTGCTTATGAAACAGATAAGACAAACTTAAAAGCGACAGACTTACGCAAGTGGTTTCACAGCACATTACGAAAGGACGAGCAGTATCCTTGGCTGAAAGAGCAGAACACGCAGGTGATGCAACAAGCTATTATCCAAATGGATGATGCTTATAAAAAGTTCTTCAAACAGCATAAGGGCTTCCCGAAGTTCAAGTCAAAAAAGGATAAACAATCAGCATCGTTCTCTCGCAATGCTATTTCAAAGCGTAACACATTTGAGACCAAGCATATAACACTTATCACTTCTCTTAAGAACCTCAGATTCCGCTGTTCTGAACTCTACCACAGACGCTTGCAGAAATACAAGGACAACATAAGAAGTGCAACCCTATCGAAAACCAAGAGTGGGAATTTCTTCTTATCAATTCTTGTGGATATTCCTGAATCGGAATACGTCAGGTTTAAGAAAACGGGCAAGCAGGTTGGCATTGACCTCGGAGTGAAGGATTTCGTCATAACTTCGGATGGAGTGGTGTTTGAGAACAAGCACTTCTTCAAGAAAGAGGAGGCTAAGATTGCAAGACTCCAGCGACAACTCTCTCGTAAGAAGAAAGGTTCAAACAACCGAGACAAGCAGAGGATTAGACTTGCGAAAGCATTTGAAAGGCTGACGGACAAGAAAGAGAACTACATCCACTCTGTTGTGAATGAAATTCTCAAGTCTTATGATGTAGTGTTTATGGAAGACCTGAATGTTCAAGGTCTCTTGCGAAATCATACTCTTTCAAAGGCGATTCAAGAGGTTGGGTTTTATCGTTTCAAGTCTATCTTGCAGAGCAAAGCCATTGCAAACGACAAGCAGGTAGTCCTCATTGACAGATTCTACCCAAGTTCAAAGACTTGCTCGTGTTGTGGGTACAAGAAGAAAGACCTGAAACTCAGTGATAGGTTTTGGACTTGTCCTGAATGTGGCGAACATCACGATAGGGATATAAACGCCGCAAAGAACATCTTGCTTGAAGGGCAAAGAATGCTCAGAGAAGTTTAAGAGAAATCAGTAGGTGTTCGTAGCACCGAATTTACGCTTGTGGACTGCCCTCCTATGGATGACCGAGCCTTGTGCTCCTAAAAAGTAGTGGTAGGTTGAAGCAAGAAGTGAGAACTAAATAAATCATTATTTACATAGATTTTTATGAACGATACCCTTAGCCTCAACGAGGCAATGCTTCTTGAAGCAACGAAGTATCTCAACAAGCCCGAAGAACTCGCAGAAGAACTCGTGCGATACAACAGAGAGAAGGGTGACGGCAAGCTAACAGAAGAACGTGCTATGCGTCTCGCTCTCGCTAATCTTGAAATCGTCAAGAAGATGCGCAAAGAGCCCGTCACGTTCCGCTTCCGAAAGATTAACGGAGAACTGCGTGAGGCAGAAGCAACGCTTGAATCTGACAAGCTCCCCGAAACGAAGGGTGTAGGTAAGAAGTCATCACCTGCCGTTCAGGTCTTCTTTGACCTTGTTAAGGGCGAATGGAGAAGCTATCGTATTGAAACCCTCATCCTTGAAGGTGACAACGTTCCCGAAGACGAGGATAAGGACGAAGAAGAAAAAACAGAGGAGTAATACCTCTTTTTGGGACGTTGGCGCAATTGGTTAGCGCAGGAGTCTTATACGCTCAAGGTTGCAGGTTCAAGCCCTGCACGTCCTACTTTTTACTATGGTTATAGAAGTATCTGATTATTACAAGGAGAAAGGATATATTAGAGCATATTTAGCTGTCAATAAAGAGCCAAGGAGAGTGTGTACATTAAGAATGGCTGACGGCACTATGGTTAGTATGTCTTACGCTAAGTATCTATATACCAGCTATCATAATTGCGAGGTAGATAGAACAGACCATATTGACCATATAAATGGAGATAAGATGGATGATAGGATTGAAAATCTTCAACTTATTTCAGGGACATATAATAGGCAGAAAGATAAAAAACGCAAGGAAATGGTTATATGTATATGCCCTGTGTGTAGCAAGGAGTTTTTGTTAGAGAAAAGAAACCTTAAGTTCAAATCAAATCCTTGTTGTAGCAGGAAATGTGGAGGAATCAAATCTCATTGGAAGTAACTATAAGAATAATCAGGAGGTCTTCGGTTCAAGCCCGAACGAGACCACGACTTGGAGTTTGAGTAACATCAAGCTCCAAGTTTTTTTGTCGCAAAAATGATAGAAACTTGCGACATCTTTGGACAGACTTTGGACATTTCCAAATGCGTAATACACAAGACATTAAGCGAATTATACCACCAATATCACCCCTAAAAACACCTATTCTTTGGACAGCCCTTGAACATTTTCCAAAATGGAAATAGTTGCCTATTGGGTACAAGAAACCCCCTCCCGATGTATTCATCAGAGAGGGGCTATCCATTATTACTTATAGTAGCGGTTCAGACGTGTCAGCTGATTGAGCTTTTTCTTGAAGGGCTTGCTCGTACCATTCACAGAGGCGAAATGGACTACCCACAAGCCAAAGGCTTGTGGGCTTCGGGTTTCACAGAAGAATGGCTTTCCGAAAGGACGGCTCTTACTTCCTCTCCACCCGTGTAATCGGCAGTCCCTGCCGATGTATATTGCTTTAATCCTACATGAAGAATGTTGATAGCGGCATTCACATCTCTATCGTGATGCGCATGGCACGATGGACACTCCCATTCTCGTACGGATAAGTCTTTTACATCCTTATTGATGTTTCCACAGACACTGCAAGTCTGCGAAGAAGGATAGAATCTATCTATCTTCACAACCTTCTTGTCATTCCACTCCGCCTTGTAGGTGAGCATGAAGACGAAAGCTCCCCAGCTTGCATCAGCTACATGCTTTGCAAGGTGATGGTTTTTCACCATACCTTGAACATTCAAATCTTCAATGCAGATAGTATCATACCTACGAACAAGTCCGATTGCGCATTTATGCAGATAATCTTCACGGCTATTTGAAATCTTCTCGTAGAGTCGGGCAACTTTGAGTCTTTGTTTTTCGAACCCTCTGCTCCCTTTCTTCTTCCGAGAAAGATGTCTTTGCGCTGTAGCAAGCCTACTCTCGTATTTCTTCGTATAGTGGTTATTCTTGAATGTTTCTCCTTCAGAAGTGGTAAGGAAATCCTTCAAGCCCAAGTCAAGACCTACTGACTTATTCGTCTTTACTAATGGTGTTTCATATTCTTCTTCCGTGTATACGGAGACAAAGTACTTCCCACTCGGGGTCTTGGTGATAGTTACCTTCCCTATCTTTCCTTTTACCTCACGATGCACACGACAGCTGATACCTTCTTTGAATTTGGGTATAAACAGCTTGCCACCTTCAATAGAAGCAAATTGAGGTGCAGTGAAACTATTCTTGGTTCTCTTTGACTTGAACTTAGGAAATTTCGCTCTCTTCTTGAAGAAGTTGTTATAGGATGCTTCAAGACAACGGAGTGCAAACTGCAAAGATTGAGCATTCACTTCCTTTAACCATGCGGTTTCTTCTTGTTTCTTTAATTCTGTGAGAGTCTTACATTCAGTATAGAAGTTATCACTTTTCCCCGTCATCCTATACTGCTCTTGCCTTTGATTGAGAAAGTAGTTGTACACAAACCGAGCACACCCGAAATGCTTCGCAAGCAACTCGGTTTGTGCCTTGGTTGGGTACAGCCTGAACTTGTATGTTCTGTTTATCTTTCTCATCTTGATGGCAAAGATAATAATAGTTTTCTAAATTACAAAACAAGAATAGTGCCTTATAACACGCAAGCATTCATCTTTCGTTTTCTTTGACATATTATGTAAATGGTAAAGGTCAGCTTAGTATATCGCTTAGGTCATCCTTGAAAGGTTTGGCTGTTCCATTAACATAAGCAAAGTAAAGTTGAAGCATATTGAACCCGCATTCAACCGCTCCTTCGTCTAAGTTTAAGTTCATATTCGCATACCAATAATTAAACTTTGCATCATCATCGCTCTGAGCGGTGGTCTGTTTTTCTTCCTGCTCCATATTCGGTGCACGCTTTTGTTCTTGCTTGCTCAGATATTCCTTTATACGGGCATCCTCTTCTTCACGCTTCCGTCTAATAAGAGATTTCTCAAACACCACGGAGGTGGATACTCCTGTGATAAGTCCCAGGACTACCACTGCAAGAACGACATATAATCCTAACATAGCTACTTCTTCTTTCCTCTTGGTACACGACTACCTTCCTTGAAGTCATCGTTGTCAAACACCTTCCCGTAGACGATACCTCTACGTACAAGGTTACAAATTGTGTTTTGTTCTGCCCATACGTCACGCTCGTCTTCGTGGAAGATAGTAGGCATTGCTACTAAGTCAAGTTTCTTTCCGTCATAGTAGATGAGCCACCATCTATTTGGAAGCTCCTCGGGAGAGATGAGATTGGGTGGTGTGACATAGAACCTCCAGCATCCCATCCCCTTGTATCCAGCCTTACGACAGACCTTCTTCTTATCTGCGAGAAAGTCCTCCCTTGATAGCTTAATCTCAAAGAGGTACGAGTTCACCTTTAGGTTATGGACGAAGCCGATGATGTCAGGGGCTTCTCTGCTACCCGTAGTAGAAGAACTTAACTCCACTGCACAGATACCAAGCCGTGGAATCTTGTTCTTGCGAGAGTCCTTTGACAATATGGTAGCAACACCCAAACAGAAGTCGTGATGCTTGCGCTCACGAACTTCCTTGGGTGCTTCTGCTTCTGTTGTAGGGGCTTGTATGCGTATCGTACCTTTACGTGCACCTCGGAATCCCATTACGTCAGGATATTGATTGTCTGTTCGAGGTCGGAGAGTTTGTCAAGAACCTTGTCGTAGTTGAACCCGTCTCCTTCAAGCTCCGATTGAATATCCTCAAGGTCGGAGATAGCATCCTCAGCACGCTGAATAGCGTCCTCAATGCGACTCTCAATATCAGAAGGTGGATTCTTCTGAGACTACAGCATCTTTCTGATTTTAGCGAGTTCTTCCTTTACGTCTTCTAATGTAGTTGGAATCATTGCCTTAGTTGTTATAGTTGTTGATTTCCACATCCTGACCTAAGTAAGCGTTCTTATAGGTCAGCTCGTCCACCTGAATGGAGATGCAGTTGTTAGATGAGTTCTTCACGTAAAGGGTGTATTCCCCTTCCTTGACGTTGTCCATTGCGACAACAACGCCCATCTCGGTGGTTGGTTCTGCCTGCGCACTTGCACTTGATGAACCGAGCTTGACAATCGCAGAGACTGCGATAACACCGAGGAGGATACGGAACTTCATTGAGTTCCAAGAGAGATTCTGCTTCATAGCTTCTTTTTGTATATTAAGTTGATTGTTTGTCTTAGAGAGTTTTTGGTGCTTCGTCTACTTCGTTAGCGTAAGCGATGTTCTGTCTTGCACGCTTCTTGTACCACTTCTCATCAGCGAGGAAGCAGTTGTGCTTCCACAGAGCATCTACAACGGGGTCGTCTTCGTGCTTGTAGTAGTAGGGTTCAACTTCATAGTCGGAGTCCAAACTACCTTCGGATGACTTCGTCTCAAAGGTGACACGACATCCAAGAGGTCCAAGAAGTTCGTCTAAGACCTCATTGCTTGCTGTCTCGTAGTCAAGACCATCTTCTGCGAGATACCCACGTACGAGATTGACGATTTCATCCGTGAGGACTACAATCTCAAACTCAGTCGTATGGGTGTAGTCTCCCCAATCGTCACACTCAAGGTGGTCAATGGCGTATTCACCTTCTTCGTAGGTAAGCTCTTCAATGAACTCATTGAGTTCTTCAGGTGTGACTACATATCCTGGGCAGTCGCCACCGAAGTCTGTTACTCGTGCCATAGCTGTCTGTTGCTTTTAGTTTAGTTGTTGCTTAGTTTGCTGTGGAGGTTCTTTTATTCCCCTCTCACACTACAAAGGTAGAAAGAGTTTTTCATTCCACCAAATCTCCATAAAAACAAATCACCCCAAGGACGCTTAATTGCCCTCGGGGTGATGGATATATGATTATGCCAAGCCTTAATAAACCAATCGACTTAGCTCTTACTTATTTATAGGTACTCCTTTCGTACTTCCTAATACAACCTACGTCATATAACGAAAGAGACACCTCATACTTAAAACCTACTTTTGTGTCACTACTTGTACGCACCTTCCTCCACGCCTCAGCGAGGAGAACGCCATATTCACAATCTTTCATATAGTATATCTTATCATATCTTTTCCTATACGATATTATAGTGTGGATAAAGATTTGCTCAGAAGAAATAGAATGCTTACCTTTGCAATGAAATACATTCAACTACTAATGTAGAACGAAAGAAATGATTTACGACTATAACAAGGTAAACCTCGCATTCATCCTTGGGACGAAATGGGAGGAGAACCCTAACGAAGCCTCTGACGAGCATAAGGCTCTGCACGGGCTATTCGCATTATGCAATGCTTCCTACCCTAACAAGGTCGGAGAAGAACCTGCTACGATTACCAAGGCTAAGGCTATGCGTCTTCTCCAAGGTATGAATGCAGAAGACATTATCTCCACACTGCAAGGTATGGGGCATATTTACGTAGACGAGAAGGGGAAGATTACAATCAAATCAACACCTTGGTGCTAACTACTAAAATACTATACACCCAAAATGGCAAACGAAAATCAGCACAAGTTTCTTGTAGCTACTACAGACCTTTTCTTCAAGATGACCAAGGTATCGGACTTTGAGTCTATTGAAGAGATTACAAACGACTATCACGAGTTCTCCGTAGACGGGAAGCTCGCTATCCTTGTTCGTGAAGAGGATGTCTATGGAGATAATGACGAGATGCAACTCTTTGAAAGCGTATGGAGTTCTATCAAGGAAGTCTACGAGGTACAGCTCTTCCGAAATGGGAAGACCCGTTGCGTCATTGCAAAGAGAAGCCTGATGACCTATACTCCCGACATCACAGAACTCAGCTCGGTAGACCCCAAGGAAATCCTTGCTTCTATTGTAGGGAGCAACAATATCTCAGATACTGATAGTGGTGTCCTTGATGAGGTAGAAGACATCCTCGCTTCCACATCTATGGAGGACGAGAGATTTCTCCACAAGGATGACGACAAGAGAATGTTTGACCTATTCCTCAAGAATATCAATAGCATATCATTAGTTGTTGTACCTAAGTCTGACCTAACATACGCTAAGTTCCATATCGGTTCTGCATCTATCCCTACCGCATACTTCCAAACGGGAGAATATGGTCGTGCCATCGTGGCATACAACGCTGGGGTAGGTGAGCTTGATGCTATCCTTAATGCTCGCCTTGACAAGGGGGACGGGAGGGTCTTCCGCTTTGAGTTCGCTCCACATCTTGATGAGTTCGGACAGATTGTGAATGTGAACTACAGCGACCCCTACGGCAAGAAGGAAGAACGCACCTTTGCAGGAGAAAGCGTCCGAGAACTCTTGGAGTATATCTTTGCAGGGTTTAGATGCGAAAGCATCGCCATTGAAGACCTCTATGATGATACCATTGAAGTCATAGAGACCATTCGTGATAGCTACGAACCCGTAAACGAGAACCACCTCTTCGGTCGTGCTACCAGCGTAGGCGCAGTCAAGCTCGTAGAGTCCGCACGTGCCAAGGCTTATCTGCACGAGTATGCTTCGTACTGCAAGGGATGGGGTATTCAAGGCGGTAAGTTCTTCTCTCGTAACATCCTTGAGAACAGCCGAGCCAAGAAGGCATTCAAGGCGGTGATGGGTCTTGACCCGAATATCAACACCATCGTCATCATCTCACCAGCGAACCCAGCTCCACAAGTCCTATCAAGACGTGAGAATGACGAGCGTGTTGCACGACTTGAATGGAAGCTCCGTAACGAACTCAAGGAAGGTGGGTACAACTACGTCAAGGTGCTTGGTAAGTACGGCAGTGTAGAGCCTTCATTCGTCATCTACAATATGTCCTACTACGAAGCAGAAGACCTCGCAACGGAGTTCGGTCAGGAGTCGTTTATCTTCTGTGAGTTTGACCACTCTCAGCGTGGGAGTACCCGTGCAGGGAAGGTGAGCGCACGTATGTATATGAAGGACGAGAATGGGGACTACAACCTTGATGATGCCTTTGAAGGTATCCTTGATAGGAACAATACCCAGCGTGACCTCACAGAGTTCTACACCCAGCTCAGCAAGAAGATGAAGTTTAACATCCCATTCGGTGATGATGGTAGTGCCATCTCAGAACGCCTCAGTGAAGGTTTTGAGAAGTACATGACAGATACACTTATCGCCTCGCACCTCTCGCACTCGGCTCTCGTAGGAGCTAAGAGAAAGAAGCTCGGTAATGAACGAGTGAATGAAATCCTTGAAGGGCTACGTTCCGATGATACTCCAAACAGCGAGCGCAAGAAGCTCCGATTAGAACTCTACAAGTAAAAAGAAATCAAGTCCCCTGGGAAGAAAATTCTTGGGGGATTTGTTTTTGTAAAAGGTTCTCGCTACCTTTGTATCGTATTCCAAAGTGGAGTACGTATAACTAAGAGTAATGTCTATGGAAGAGTTCGGCAACGAAAAGTCGTATCGTAGTAGCAAGGTCTACCGAACCGAAGGTATCAATGATGTGAAGGTCGCATTTATGCCATTAGCCGAAGACGTAATTATGCGCATTGAAGTACACAACGGAGACCTTTACGATAGGCTACTTCGCATCTTAGATAGAGACGAACTGCATGTAATCATCCGTGATGCCCTTATGCACCCTTTCCTGCACCTCTTTACTCACCCTGAGTTCATAACGTCTCCGAATAATGTGGAGAGGTTTGGTGTTGTTCTACGGAGTCTTGAACCATATACAAGAAGGTTGTCGTACGAAGTCTTGAAGGATAATCCTACGATACGTAAGGGTTTCTTCTTATTCCGAGGAAGGCGCACACGTAAAATAGTTTGTGAGCTAATGGATGCGTTAGATAGACACATATGGAAAGCCTTCTCGGGTGAACACTTCCTCCGTCTCCTAAGACATGCAACAATCAAAGACTACGTATTAGGTGGTGTATCCTCAAGGTTTTTGTCGTACGTTGATGAGAACGGCTACTTGGTATTGTATTAGTCCAACTAACTGAAAGAAACGATTATGGAAGATAACAACCATATTAAAGCCTCCTCAAACCACATCCGAGAACGAATTATGGCATACGAGGCGCAGAAAAGAGAGCGAGAGGAATGCATCAGAAAGGCATTTGAGCCATTGGCTGTTGATATGCTTGGCTACTTCAAGGAGAATAATGCGAAGCTGTATAAGAGACTTCTACGCATACTGACCGAAGAAGAAGCAGTAGCGGTCATCCATGATGCACTTATGCACTCAACATCTGAGCTGTTCAAGTCCTTGTGGTTTGATTTTCTTAGGTCGCAGGCAGATTATTGCGCTTTCTTCTTCCTCCACCTTAATGATTACATAAGTGATTACGCATTTCAATTATTGGGCTATCACCCAATTATTCGGGGGAAGTTCTACCTATTCAGAACGTTCCGTACATTCAGTATAGCCACAAGTCTGAAGGGTGCTATGGCTTCGTCTTTCAGAAAGGTTGCAAAGCCAAAGCACACCCGTCCAATAATAGAAAGTATAACTTGGGTGGATGAGAGAACGGGGGAAACGTATCCAATCTTTGAAACCTACATTGATGAAGATGGGAGCTTAGGTATCTATTAAGCTGTCCCGACTGATGCCTTATTGTAGCTATCATTTTGCTTCGGCAGGATGGTAGCTATAACTACATATATAAGTATAATGATATAGGTATGGCATTCATTAAGCTGTCATCACTTGTTAATACATTTGATGCGACAAAAGACAATATAGATACGCCCTTAGAAAGGTCGTCAGAGAAAAAGACATCACTCATCCCCAATGTCACACTCGGGGACTTTATGAAGGGACTTACACCAGGATTTGCCGATTTGGTGCAAGAGTATTTCTCGAGGTTTTATAGTGTGATATACGATGACGTATCTAATGGCGAGGATAGCGAAATATACCGATTGGCGTATAAATGTGCAGGCAACGAGAAAACGTATGTAGATTACAAGGGTGATGAAGATGTAGCCTATAACGCACGTTGGATTATTCGTTGCGCCATAAACTTCTTCAATATGGACAACTGCATCCGCTTGAATTTTGCAAGTCAAAGAGAGAGGAAGATAATGGTCAATCATGCACTAAAGAACAGAGTATTCTCCCCATCAGGAATGAATGCAGATGTCGTGATGAATGATTTCATCATCCCATATACGATGGATTACCTAAACCCACGAATTGACTTCACCGACTTAGATGCAAGGGCTTATGAACTTGACTCGGCTTGGTCTAACGAGAAGGTTGAGCATAGGACGTTTAATGTAATGTCTATCGTCAAGAATATACCCATATCTGTTGACTATGCGAACGACTTGAAGGTAAGCACGTACTTTAAACCAACCAAGCGTGGAGACAGCTTGTATGTTGGGAATGCAAACACCATGTCCATTTCCTCTGTTTCGTTTGACATCAATGGTGTAAGCAGGGAGCATCTATTTAAATTCCTTGACGACTTCGGTACTGATAGCGTAATTGATTCAGAGGACTCTGACTTCATCATAGACTTATTCAGAAGCAAGGATAAGTTTGACATATACAAGCCTCTTATGGGATTCTTGAGGAATAGCTCAACATCATTCTTGAGGAAGCTCACGTACGAAGAGATGGTGAATCTAAAGCGAGAAGACCTACTTGGTATAATAGATACCCGCAGTGAACTTGATGACACTTACCTTTTTGACATCGCTGATGATTTATCAGGTGACAAGTGTAATGTTGATGACACTGAGATTAGGAACTTAATTGACTTGGTGTCGAGCAACGGGTCTTTGTATATTGAGATGAGGGAATATGACTCAGAAGACCATTACACAACGAGCGGGTATAATACAACTGAAAAGCACGTAGATACTTTCTCTACAAGTGGAATTACTAAGGGGAACAAAAACGTAAACATGAGGTTTAATGATAGAACGTCTGAGGCTGGTATTAAGTCCTATGAAAATCTGTTTGATGAGCTCTCAGCCTTCTTCTACGGGTTATCAAACTCTGCATTCAGGGATAAAATCAACGAGATGTCAAGCCTGATTTTTAGCGGAGAGTTTTATGGAGAGAGCGAGAATAGGCCTGGTCTTCAATTCATTTCAAGTTTTTATGGTGGATGCCGACAGCTCCCTGAGTATGAAGGGTTGAGTGCAGTCTCAAATATATTATTGAGAATGAGGGTTGAGGATAAGTTTAACAAGAAGGGAAGTCCCAAAGCCGACAAGGGCAGGCTGGTTGAATCAAACTACGCTGTACTTGACTTCTCTATATATACAACGATATAACAACTGATATGGCGTTTATTAACTTGTCAAGCCTCATCTTAGGAGGAGTTGAGCACAATGATGATATTCTTGCAGGAGCAAGTAGTGTGGTAGCTAAGAGGGAGACATATCTTACAGCAAAGCCATTTTTCTTTATGGAGTTAAGAGATGAGTGCGACAACAATGTTCGTGAGTATTTGAAGAAGCTCTTTGACATTGCAATAAAGCATTCATCAAAGGAAGGAAACGAGCCATTTAGGACGTTCTGTGAAGAGCATAAGAGAATGCTACCGAAGGACTTCCTGAAGAAGATTTTCCTTAACCTTATTGCAAACTACATAAAGGATTTCCGTGCTCAAACGAGTAGCGATGTTTACAACATAGAATCAATCGTGAACTACACCTTGACATCGGGAGAAACGAATATCACTGACTCCATATTACAAGGGAAAGCCCGAAAGAGAAACGAACAGCCACTTGCTAATTCTGATATAGCCGAGAAGACCCGTAATGTCTTATCTAAGCCTCTCTTCTCGTACTACAAGAAGAAGATAATCCCCGAGATAGAAAAGATTAGTGAGAAGCTATCCAACAGCATAAAGATGAAAAATGACATGGTCTTGGTGTCTTGCCATTGGACAAAAGAGGAAGGTCTTATCGGGTTGCAATACACGAAACTTAATGAGCTATTTGAGACGAGGTACGCTAAGGGAGCTTATGATTTCCAATCTACTCTTTCTTGCATAACGTACGCTATTCTTTCTATAGCGAAGCTCATCCACACGTACGGGGCGGACAAGTTTAAAGATAAATTCAACGAGTTTATGAATAATGCGTTTCGTGCTATGGAAGACGATGATGTTGTACTTGATGATACATCTCTTAACTTTGTTGAGTCTGTTTTTACAAGGTTATCGGAGCGTTCCTCGGATGAGATAGAAAGTGTTTGCGACAAATGCAATGAGCTCATTGGTTCGTTTGAAAAGAAGGCTTTATTTGATAGGTCGTATGTGTATGTTAGGCATAAACTATCCCATCAGAGTATATCAATAGATGCTTCAGGTCGTGGTGTTTCTATTGACGCAAACGTATCGATGTCTGCATCTTTACATCCAATACAAACTGATGAGAGAGATTACGAATACGATGAAAAGCGTGTGTTTAAGGCACTCAGGAGTATAATACCTACAGATTCTGATGGCTCATATGAAATACCCGTTAAATTCGGAGATGAAGTCATTATGCTGAAAAATGCCATATCTGTTTACTCTGTTGGTTCTCCGTATGCGACCATATTGCTTGAAGGAGTCGATGATGACGGAAAGGATAGATTTGGGTCTGCCTATAGCGAGTATTCTATGAGTGGAAAATACAAAGTTGATTTCAAGCTGAGTATTGACTACGTATAAGCAAATTAAACAACCCGTGGATATATGGTATCTGCGGGTTGTTTTTTTAATATAAAATCACTATATTTGCTGTATGATTGGAATATAGCGCAAGAAGATTATGTTGCGATTTAATGATATAGCAAAGCATCATGACGATGACAATGAGTTCGCCACAAAGGCGGGCGTAAAGCACATCCGATTCTTAGATTGGATGGGTATAACCGACTTCCTATCCTTGGAGGTTGAGTCTTATGTCAATGGTTGCGTCAAGTCGGTAATGCAAGACATTGCTGATACGACCCTTCATCTGCATAAGGTCGTTGAAGAAGGAAAAGAGGAGCTATACTCAATAAGTTTCCTGAAGTCGTCATCTAAGTTGGAGAACCTTGTCGCTCACTGCTTCATTCTTTCTCTGAACTCGGGTGTGCGTTATCAAGACTTTTTCAATAAGGATTACAGCAGGCTTGTGTTAGGGTTCTTTTGCAATAACCATATTGACAATATGGAACTTGTTCAGACATCCGAAGTTGAATCGGAAGAGGTGTCAAAAATGCTGAGGAAAGCATTCTACATGGCTTTTAAGGAGAAGAAGGACGATAAACCTATGGACGTGTTTAATGAGTACCATACGAAGGCATTTGTCTCCATGGAGGACGAAAAGAATGGTATAGTGTGTTCTCCGTATGGGAAGAGTGGTCTTCCTGATGACATCTCAGTGGACATATCAAGGTCAATGAGCTCGTTCCTTAAAGGAATTATAAAGTCTGTACAACCGAATGGAAGGTGCTGTGATTTGGATACATTTGTCGGTAATTGCTTGGAGGCAATGCCTCAATCAAAGGATGCCACTATATCAACTCTTCAGTCAAGTCTTATCAGCACCTCTTACGATTGTATCCCAAGTATCATTGCCGATAAATCGCTAACCAGCACCTCTACCGAGTTGTCATTCCAATTCAGTGGTAGAGAAGCATTTAAGATTGGCGAAAGCGAGGAGGTATCAGCGAACGCAACATCTGACTTAGGTGGTAATCTCACGTGGCTCAATAAACCCCGAGTGGTCGTTTCTATATACAAGATGCTTATCGTAGGTGATGCTTATTCAAGGCTGTTCTCGGATTCAAGCTCCGTACCTTACAATATAGAACTTATGGTGATGGATGGTGAGTTTGTTGATGTAGGGTGTCTCCTTGGTGTGGGTAATGTTGATATTTCAAAAAAAGCGTGTTCTATGTCATATGTTGATGGTTCAATGCAGATGCACTTAGATTGCAATTTTCGATTTAATATATTGATTTAGAAAGAGTGCATGCACCTGCTGTTGTTCGGGATTATCTATTATAAATTGAGTAATAGGTAATCCCTTTTTATATGGCATTTTTAAACTTGTCGTCACTCATCAATGGTGGCGCACGTAGCAATAATGATGATGATATTTTCCTCCAAGATGGTAGCCCTCGTGTTAGCTACGACATAAAGGCTGTTGAGCTACCTGAGTACATGAAGCAGTTTTCGTTTGAAGTAGCAAATACCTTTGTTACGGGTTCAGAATCAGACTCCTATAAAGATGAGCTTGACGATAAAATCCGTGACCTTATCATAAAAGAACTTCCTGCTTCAAAGGATAATGCAAGATACATCCCACGTAGAATCATGGAGAGCGTGGTGTCATTTGTCTTATACGGAGGTGGCAAGAAGGTTGGCGAGATTGATTTGCGACCTATCATAAGGAAGTGGCTTGATGAATTTAGCATTCCGTACGAAGAGGGTAATCATATAGAGTCATTGAACACGGGAATAACCAAACTCATTGCTGATGCTGGATACATCAAAGCCATTGAGGATGAAGTAGATTATAGGAAGATACGTGTGTTTGACGAGGATAGAGAAGCATTTTATGGCTGGTATGATTGCGATGCGATTGTAGTCTTTGACAGCGATGAGCAGAAGATGAAGTTTGTGGACATTGAAAAATACGAGAACAAACAAGAGATAATGGATAGGCTGGCGGAGTACTTGGAGTTTGCGTCAAGCCTCGTAAGCCTCTTTAGGGAGACCCCCGACATTTTCATTTCAGGCAACGAAGAAGAGGTCTTTGAAAGTGCGATTGCCCTCCATGACGAGAGGGAGCACGATTTTGATTTGAGCGAGCTATCCGTATTAGACGCAAATGTCTTCACGCTGATAAAGCGTCTCATTGAGAAGAGTTCAACTGAAACATCGTTTGATGGTTGGGGGGATTTTGAAGGGAAGCAGTTGCTTGCTGATATTGATGAGGCAAGTAATCCACGTAAGGTACTTGTAACCAATAATCACTTCATCCATCATAACAAACTTGAGGACGAGACCGATGTATGCGAGCCGTTTAACGATGACCCTTGGGTGAAGACCTCTGTTCAGGAATTTATAGATAGCACATTCGGAGATGCTGATGGGAAGTTCACCATTGACGTAAAAGCAGGTGGTAATACATTTACCATCACGAACCCTTTGATGTCAAGGCTGCTATTCTTAGTCCCATTCTCGCAGAAGGACGAATCCTCAAAGCACCTTTGCGCAGTCTCAGAGTCAGGAAAAATGCCGAAGCAAGATGCTGATAATGGCATCATTGCGAAGTATGTCATTGGGTGCGAGTTCTATTCTAAATATAAGAAGGTAGAAGTGTATAAGGGATAACCCACACATACTCTGCGGTAATAATACTTCGAACGATATGGCATTTTTGAACCTATCCAGCTTGTTGAATAATAATGGAAGTGAGAATGATGGTCTTGATGAGCTGTCATCATCCAATGTGGCTAAACGCTCCTATCTTCCTACAATCACTTTCGGTGACTTTCAGAGGAAGTATGTAGAGTTATCTGCACACTTCATTGACAACTACTACTCACGCCTTGCAAGAATCCAGCTTGAGGACATCAAGAAGGGTGCTGATAGTGCTATATACCAAATAGCAAAATCATATATAGAGAACTCTCTGAACAAGCCTTCTACGGATAAAGCTGTTAAGGCTCTCATTGAATTGGTATACCCCTATGTCAATATGGATACTTGCATCCGTGTTGAGTTCCTTGAAGACGGAGTATGGGAGGGAGTGACTTTGAATAAGGAGTGGCTTAACCATAAGGACTTCATTAAATTTGGTCGTACGGAACAGGTCTTGAACGAGGTCGTAGTTCCATATATCCGAGAACATATGAATCCTCGAATCGCATTCACTGAATACGATAGACGTGTTGCGGATGAATTTGTAAGGAGTGAGAATAACATGTGGAAGTTAAAGTCAAACAACCTCCTGATTGAGTTTTATGGTCTTCCCGTATCCTGCGCAGATGATAACGCTCGTGCTATGATGACATATGCGATGCCTACTTCTGATGAGAATGGCATATATATAGGAGACACGAATGTAGCACATTCAAGGTGTATGAGTCCTATTGGTGACACATCAAGCCTTAAATATCGCCTTAATAAACTCCAATGGTTTCATGACAAGAAGTTTTTGTCAGATGAAGATTGTGCAGGGATATTGCCAGCTGATTTGTGTTCTCGTGTAATGAAATGGAATTTCAAGGAGGACTTTAGCAAGGATTTTACCGAGTTGTCGTCTTATATTAAAGGCAACTTTGACAAATTAGAACAGAAAGAAGAATACACGAATGAATAACTCCTAAGTATTCTTGACCTAAGTGGTTTCGATGGCTTACTCTCTGAGTGGGTTTTAGACAAGACACCAAGACCTACCGATGAGAATATACATTATGCAGGTATCATTGCAGAACGACTAAAAAGTAGAGATAAGATTGGCGTTGGTAAAGTATTCTACAAGTTCAAATCTAATCAGCAATCACCAAATAACAAGGATGATTTTGAATTAAGGAGCTCTATCTGTGAAATTCCATCGTTCGGTGGTGTTGAAGTGTCAATTTCTAATGGAGATGTATCTATATCATCAGAATCTATTGAGCTTGTAGCCAATGGGATTATAAAATCAAAGATGATTGAGGGTAGCGAGGATGTAACGAAGCACCTTGCTTACTTTGAGAAGAGCAGATACGACATTCCCGTTAGTTTTATTAGTACAATGTATGGTCTCAAGAAGGAGTTCGGAGGAGAATACGAGGATATGTGCATGCCCGTGTCGTCTTGTGTCTCATCTTGTATTGTTAGCGTGCAGGATGAATCCCGTGAGGATTACAGCAAGTATTATACGGGAGAGAAGAAGCTATCCATAAACTATGGCGTGCTGGATGGTGGTGAGATAGAATCAATAAAAAAGGGGTATAGCAGTTTCCGTTAATAGTATGGCATTTCTAAATCTTTCTTCGCTCTTGAATGGCGATAATCATAATAATGACGAGTTGGTCGCTGTTGAGAGACCAACCACGAAAAGCGCACTTGAAGCCCATGTTCCCATCAGCGACTTCTTTGATGAATTGCTAAGGTGTCAAGCTAAGCTCGTGGACAACTTCTACAACCGCCCCCTTGAGGTGTTCCATAACGACCTCCTTGATAAAAAGGAGGGTGTCGCATTCAAGATGGCTAAGGATATATCTGACGAGTGCATTGGGAAATATGGTGACGAAGTGGATAAGATTAACGATGCCACAACGCTCCTCACCTTGGTGTACCCATATATAAACATAGACAACTGCATAAGGGTGAAGTTCGCTTCTCCATCGGAGTTGAAGTCGTATCGTAAGTCCACGATAACTCTTGACGACAATAATTGGAAGCAGTTTAACGGGCTTGGGTACGTTTTTGATAAGTTCATAGTGCCTTATATCCGTGACTTCGTAAACCCTGAAATAGAGTTCACCGAGCGAGACAAGGAACTATATGACATAGAACGAGGGAAAGCCGATGACTTCAAGAAGGCTTCTTACAATCACTCTACGTTCTTGATTGAAACGAACTTCTCGGGAATCCCCGTTTCGTACGACAGAAAGACGAAGGAGGCATTAACCTATGGCAAGCCATATTTGTCTGATGATGGATTATGCGTGCTCGGGAAGGACGGATTTTTTGTTGATGTGAAGGTTACTGAAACCAACAATAAAGAAAAGCCACAGAAACAGCACGACTTTTATTGGATGTCCACCTTCTTCCACAATCACGCTAAAGTGCAAAACGTATTAGAGTATAGAACTATGATTGACTACTGCTTTGTTCTTGGAAGACTCTATGCCAACTTCAAACTTGGCGATGAGATTACTAAGTCAATAAAGTCAAAGCTGGAGCAAGGCGACTTAAAGGAAAGGCTTGGACACCTTAGTCATGACGAGCTCAACGATGTATTCAGTATATCGGATGGAGACCTACCTGAAAAAGAGATGGCTGGTTTTGTCAGACTCGTTGGAGAGACTGAGGCAACCATCCCGTACTCCGAGATGGATAGGTTCAATGACTTGTTGCTTAAAGTCAATGAGTCTAAAGTTAGCGTCTTGGGGCATAGTTACAACAATGGATACCCTTTCCATGATTACATAAAAGAACCCGAGGGCGAAGGTAAAAATCCATTTATAGTGGGAATGATGCCATCTAAAAGGGAACTAAGCATTGGTGATGTTGATGATGAGGATTCTGATTTTGATATTACGCTCCCTGCGGTATCCTTAACTCAGAATGGTTCTGCCTCCAACAAGTTGCTGTCACACGTAGGTCGCCTCTCCAATTACGACTTCCTTTTCAATGAAGATAGCTTCACCTGCTTCGTAAACGATGTCTATGGTATATCTTCAGACTTGGTAGGAGGATTTGATGAGTGTGTAGGGATGTTCAATGTTGGGGGCGTTGCTTTCTCTGTGTCAAGTTTTGATGAAGGGACATCAAGACCCAAAGCACCTTCTTTCACAAAGTCGTCAAAGACATACATAGGGTATTCATTTATCAAGAAGGTAGAAAAATAGTAGAACAGAATAATGGCATTCATAAATTTATCATCATTGGTTAATGGGTTGGCTTCAAACAACAACGAGACGTTTGAGGCAAGGGATACATTCATGACCCTGAATACAACGCCATTAGATGACTTTATCAGAGAGCAGGCATACCAACTCTTTGAACCTATCAAAAAGAACTACAGAGCCGTCTTAAATGCACTCCTTGATTCAGGATGCTATGATGATGACTTTGCCGTATACTCGTTCGTAGGGGAGCATATTCAAGGGGTGCTCGCAAACCCACTCGTGTCATTCATCCGAGACCATATATTCTCTCCTGCATCGCTTCATGCTGTTGATATGATAAAGAAGGCAGGGCTAAGCCTTGATGAATGTCTCTCCGAGACAGCTGGTGTAGCAGATGATTTTATTCGTGTGCATGAGGTGAAAGGTGAGCAGGGTGATTTATGCCGAGAAGCCTTATCTAAGGCTATCACGCATTTATATGAAGTCGTCCAACCTAAGGCTATAGAGAACGGATATGATGTCTCGTTTAATATGGGTGACTCTGATTCGTTAATTTATAGGTCGGACTATGTATCGGCATCAATAGCCCTTAGACTTCCGATAGGGTTTGATAGGGATGGGCTGTGTGTGTTTGCCTCGGAAGGGAATAGCTATCTGATTGGTAATTCAAATCTCGAGTCAAACGCCATCCTTCTTGATAGCTCATTCTCTAAGCCTATCCACTCATTCAACACTATTGAGTACGATAACTTAGAGAACTATCTGAAAGCCTTCCATAACGACAATATGAAAAAGACCGAGGAGGCTTATATGAAGTGCAAGGAGCACATCTGTAGGTGCATTTGCTTTTCAAGCAAGGGGATTGACTCATCGTTTGATAGCATTAAGCCTGGGGAAACATCATGGGAAACGAGATTTGGAAAGCTCGACAAAGAGCTTATCTTACCAATCTATAGGAGCGTTACATCCAAAATGAGCGCACTGAAGAGGCGTGATGCTGATATGTACAATCAACTACTCGGAGAGTATAAAGCACTTGATGCTGACTATTGGACTGATAATGGTTATCCAGGTAGCCATTTCCTATCTAATGTATTCAGATATGCAACTCTCAGAGAAGCTATCTTTTTTGACAAATCATCTAATCATGAAGCATTCCAATACTTTATAGGGTGTGGTATCCATAGTGATAGCGTGATGATTGATGACTATAAACTCAAAGGGTATTTGGATGCCAAAAAGATATATAATGTCAGTGCGCTAAAAGACAACCGACTTACTGATATACCTTCAAGGTACTTCGGGGTGTCACAACCTAAAGAGCTCACTGACCTTTTCTCGGGGTCTAAGGACTCGTCTAATGCTATTGATGGTCTGATAAGTGCATACCAAGTTAATATAAAAGTTCAGGTGCACGCATCTAATACAGCTATAAGAGTAGAAGTTCATAAAGGTAAAGTATCCGTGACCAGCTTATATGAATATCAAGTACACGAGAAGCATGATTGGAAAGTTGATGTATCCTTTGGTGGTATTGAACTACAAAAATAATTGTATATAAAAAATAGATATATGGCATTCATTAACCTATCATCCCTCGTCAGGAGCGTTATCCCGAATGAGGACATCATATTTGAACCCGAAGACACGTTTATGAAGATGGGGGCGATGCCTCTATCTGAGTTTATTAAAAAGCAGGCGTTCGCTCTTTTTAAGCCCATCAGGGACAATTACAAAGCCATCATCAACGCTCTCGTTGATTCGGGAGCTTATGAGGACGATTTCAAAGTGTATGAGTTCATAAACGAGAATATCGAATCACGTACCGCTGGAACTTTAAAGTCATTCATCAGAGACCACGTATTCTCACCAGCATCCTTCATCGCTGTTGATATGATGAAGAGGGCTGGTCTCTCCATTGACGAGTGCGTATCTAAGGCGAAGGGGATGTCTGATGGATTTGTAGGTCTGTATGGCGTAAGCGGTGCTATGCAGGTCGGTTCGTCAAAGGAAGCTATGTATATGGCTATTGAACACCTATATGATGTCGTCATCCCCGAAGCTACAAAGAACGGATATGATATGCAGTTCAATTTGGAGGACTCCAATTCTCTTTTATATAAGTCTAATGCTATATCGGCTTCCATGGCACTTAGGATACCAATAGGGGCTAATGAGAATGGACTATGTGTATTCACTTCTGAAGGTAGAGCGTATAAGATTGGTAACTCTAATCTCACCTCAGAAGCAATACTCCTTGATAGCTCATATCATAAGCCTATCTGTGCTTTTGACAAACCTGGTGATGCCCACATAAAACAGCATCTTAACAACTTCCACGATGGCAATATGAGTGGAACGAATGAGGTCTATATGAAGTGCAGAGAGCATATATATCGGTGTATTTGTATTGCGAACAGGTCATTTGAATACTCATCAAACGATGTAAAGACGGGTACATTTGAATGGAAGAAGAGATGGGGAGCTATCGTGGGTGATAGCAGTTTGCTTATGTCTGTCCAAAGAAGCGTTGTCGCAAAAATGACTGCACTGAAGAGACGTGATGCTGACAAGTACAACGAACTGATTGGTGTGTATGATGCTCTTGATATGGAGTATTACGATAATAGCCAAGCTATAAACCACCCATTCCTTCGTGACATGTTCTCCTATGGTACTCTTTCCGACCTCGTGTTTAGTGGTAAACCTACGAGTTTTAATCCGTCATGGTATTTCAAGGGTAAGTTCGCTGATGGGGGTGAAGGGCTTATTAGAGAGGATGAACTTAGAAGTCATTTGGATAGTATGTCTCTTAAGAATGTCCTAAATCTAAAGGATAACAAAGTAATCAAGATACCCGCAAAGTTCTTTGGCATCTCGTACCCGAATGAAATAACCGACCTCTTCTCGGGAGGCAAGGACGCAGACAACGTGGTAGATGGTCTTATCGGAGTGTACAATGTGACTATAACTGCGACTGCTACTGCGTCTAATATAGCTATGGGCGTGGAGGCGCATAATGGCAACGTATCGGTAAATGCTTTGTTTGAAAACGATATGTACGAGAAACACGAGTGTCAGATAAGAGTAGACTTTGGTGGTATAGAAACACGGAAGCAGGAAATATAGGTAAATAGGCATATGGCGTTTATAAATCTTTCTTCATTACTTGATGGGCATAAACAAGGGGACGAAGAGCTTGTCTCCTCAAGAGCCTCTTATGCCCTTGTGGACGAGATACCATTTAAGGATGCTAAAACCCTTAGGCAACTTACTCTTCCACTCGTGGAGCAGTCGCTGGAAAAATCAAAGGAGAGCCTTGATAAGGCAATCTTGATGATTAGTGATATATTGGATGAGGCTGGCTTTGATGATGAGTTTAAGGAGTATATTCCTCTTGTGAATCCGTCTTTCAAGGATAGGGTTATTGGTAGCTTAGTTACCGCTATTGTGAACGCCTCTACTTCTCTAAACACTTCGGGAGGCGCAGAGAAAATGAAGGAGTTTGTTTCCAATGCTATATCTGACGGAATTAGCAAAGACTCCATTGAGCAGTCTGAAAAGTTAGATAGCGTCTTCCCTTCTAATATAAACTTAAATAGTGGGCATCCTTACATGATGCTGGGGTATTACTTGTCTGCAAATAGCACTTCTTTCAAGGACAAGCTGACATCCCTATTGGAAAAGAGTAAGTCGGACATCCTTCGCCTTATCCTAAACTACGATGATTGGAGAAACAATGCTATCGACATACCCGTCTTGATGACGATGGATGATAATACCTACGGATACCTCCTTAGGGATATGTCCTCATTCATGTCAAATGAAGAGTTCTCGGACTTCTCTCGTCAGCTGGTTGGTATCTCTGCAAAGATTATCCAGCACCTAATCACTAATTCACGGAATGTAGATTCTTCGTCTAAAATAGAGGATTACATTTACAATGGGAAAGAGGACGAAGCATCTTCATCTATCGCTTTATCTGACCGCTCGGAGCAATTCGTAATGGATGTATTGGAGGAATTGTTATCGGACGAAAGAAGTCAAACCCGAAGGTATATAGTAAGTGAGACCCTCCATTGGCATGCTACACATTCCTCAAATTGGTATAGATACTTTGGTCTCTGCAATGGTGAGTCGATGATAAGTAATCTGCTTATTGATGACAAAGAGGTGAAGTTTGATGACTTTGTTGTAGGTTCAGGGTCATTCAAGTCAGTAGAGAGCTTTATTGATAAAAAGTTCCTTGAGCACGCTGTTGGTGCTTTTAGCGGATATGGCACTACTTACGATAACGTTCAGAAACTCCTTTGGATGGCTCTTCCTAAGACAAGCGATGACCTCCCATATATTGAAGTAACACTCAACAGCGGTCGTCAGTTCAAAGTAATCCGTCCACTTATGGCTTCAAGATTATCGCTTAGAGGCTCTTGGGAGTTGCGAAGTCACGATACGGATGAGGGCGGAGACAAATGGGTATTGCACCCCGTAATGGAATATAAAATAGATTATCATATCATATAAAGATATTCGGAAAACGATACACAAATCCCCTTGCAGGTATATCTTGTAAGGGGATTTTTAATTACCTTTGTTTTGTGATACAAATCACTCTAATCCGTAATACGTATAGACATGGAAGAAAAGAATTTAACTTACAAGTCTCCTGCACTTACGAACATCACTCTTCAAAGTATCCTGAAGGAGGAGATGAAGAAGCAGGTAGACGACTACTTGAGGAAGACCATCTTCAAGTACACGGCATTAGTCCTTCAGGACTTTGTGCCTGACGCACGGACATCGTGGAACAGCTTCGTTGATATGACGAAAGAAGCCTACAATGGAAAAGGCTTTCAGGTACTGAAGGAGCTGTTGAGCTACATCACCTATGCCAACATCCAGGACTTCAGTCTAATGGCAGGCATTGAAGGAGCGGATAGCGCAGACCCTATCATCAGGAAGTTCAGCACCTGCCTCATTGATGAGCTGTCATATGTCCCCGAGAATGCCGACAAGCTATCATTAGCGAACTCTGCATTCCAATATATCAAGGGGACTCTTCTTCCTATCGCCATATCAACGAGAGTTTGCAGGTACAGAAGTCTCGTTGACCCTGAAACTGCAAGCGGAGGTGAGTATATTGACCTCTTGCAATATGATATGTTTGATTGCGACAAGGATGGCGTTTTCAAGACTATAGGATACGGAGACGAAGCACCAAAGTTTAAGCGAACTGCTATTGGGTGCTTCCTCGGAGAGAACGATGTGGAAACGAATAAAGAAATGGATGTCCTTCGTAGGATTGATGATAGGCTCTTTCTTGATACAGCAATCAGGATTGCTCGCAAAGAGGTCAAACATATCTCCTTCAATGAGTATGTCTTTGAGGAGTTTAGGTATGCCGCTTGGCTTAGGAATAGGGATAGCCAGATATACGAGATGACATATGAAATCCTTACGAATGACGAGAAGAAGGCTGTGAAAGATGTAAGCGTGAAGGTGAAATCACTTTGGAGAATCATTGACACCCTCGCACATAATAAAAGTTTCGTCAGTTTCTTCCCCGAAGATGAAGAGCTTGTAATGTCTAAGGGCGTGTCTTCTGAGGTCTATGTATTAAGTAACATAGACATATTCTCAGAGACGTTAATGAAATCCTACGATGAAAACGTTGGTACGACACTATTAGTCGCAGAGGGACATATGAAAATCATCCACAGCCTAATGGAGTCTATATATAAGATGATGTCAAAGGTGTTCGGATTTGATACAAGCCGTAAGCTCGTGATGACCAACGAAGGCACAACAGAAGAGTATATCGCCCCATATATGTCTTGGGTTATTCGCTCAAGTGCCACAGCCTTAATCACGTCACAGCCGAGAGGATGTTCTATGTGTATGGGTAAACCCGAGCGAAATGACGAGCCATTCTCCGTATTGTTGATTAGCGACATACGAGTAGACCCGAATATGCCTTAGTGCCACATACACGGAAAAGACAAGTCCCTGCAACCTTATCGTTGTGGGGATTTGTTTTTTATCTACGAATGCTTTACCTTTGTAGCAAATGATGGTATTAACGACTAATCAAAACATAAGCAAATGAGCAACAATCAAAGTCGTGTAGTGGTCGCTTTTGACTACTCCAACATATTCTACCGAGGACTCTTCACCTGCACCTCTAAGCGTGCGTCTAACGGGCTATTCTTCTCGGCTGATGATGACCTTCGACTTCTTGGTAATGTCGTCCTCAGTCAGATTGCAGGGCTTATCAAAGACCTTGCTACGGGATGTGATGTCGTCTTCTGCGTGGATACCCTTGGCTCTTGGAGAAAGGATGTCATCAAGAAGATTGACCGACTCTCAGGTCTTGGGTATAAGGAAGGTCGAAAGAAGAAGGAGGACTTTGATTGGGATGGCATTCATCGCACGATGCAGGAAGTCCTTAGCGTCCTCCGTGAGAAGGGGTATAACATCCTCTCCATCCCGCATGCTGAGGCTGATGATATGATGGCGTTCCTTGCCGATACGCTTATCAACAAGACAGACTGCAATAGCCTCGTCATCGTCTCTGCCGATGAAGACCTCCGCCAGCTCATACGATACAAGCACGAGACGGGTCAGTGCGTTATGGCGGTCAATCCCGTATCAAGTCAGGAGAAGGACATCAACAGACGGGGTAAGCGTACAATCTACATCTGCGAAGAGCAGAACGAAGCATCAAAGGAGACGGGTAGTTTCTTCTCGGTAGGACTATCTACTAATATGCGTCAGCTCGTGTATATCCGTAACTGCATGAGCTCAAACAAGTACAACCTTGATGTCATCAACCCACACGACATCCTCATCAACAAGCTCCTCTGCGGTGATGACGGAGACTCCATCCCTGCGCTGTATGAGTTCTACACCAAGACGGGGCGTGTCAAGCGTATCACAGCTAAGCCCAAGGAGTATATCGTAGAGACCCTTAATGTCAAGAAGGCAGAAGACCTCTACAACAACGTAGACCTACTACCAAAGGTCATCGGAGAGTCCCTCAAGACGGAAATACTATACAACCTGAATGAACGTCTGCAAGTCCAGCGTGAACTTGTGGAGCTTGATACGAATAACTTCCCTGAGGAGCTGAGAACTCTTTGGACGTACACCATTGAGCCAAGCATCCTTATCAACGCTACACGCCCTATCAACCCTCAGTACAATATGGATATAACCGAGGATATGCTTCTCGCTGATACCAAGTTCGTCATTGAGAAGGTTGAAGGTAGAAAGGTCGTAGAGCATAGCGTCCTCAAGGAACTCAACCGCAGTGTACGTAGTAGTGCTGTGGATGGGCGTAGCACGAAAGACCTTCTTGATGACATGTTCTCGTAACCTCAAATCCATTTTATGAGTGCACCTATCTTCTCAGAATTAGATGATAGCGGAATGGCTAAGATTATTGACAGCTTCTCGCAAGTCAATGCAGATATTCTTAATGAGTATCTGAACCAATTAGCTATTCCGCTACACGAGGACTTGTCTAAGGGATGCGATAGTATCCTACATTCAGAAACAGCCAAATTTCTTGGTGAAGGGGCTTCTTGTGCAGATGTGGAAAGGTACATGTGCCGATATGCAATTCCTCTTATATCGCACAGCATTCTTGAAATATTCACCCGCCAAACAAAGATGGTTTCGCTACAAGAGGATGCTAATGTTATCAGGTATATTGAAAATGTTGTTATCCCATATACTAATATGATTTTCTACTCAAAACCCTCTAATGGCAAAAGGCGTAGACGAGACAAGTATGAGGATATATATGAAACATTGGGTGTATTCAACTCAGAGGTTGAAATGTCACTTCCGATAGGAATGAATAAGTCATTCAACCCAGCCCCGTATATGGCAACTTCAGGAGGATGCGAGAAGGACGTTATATATAATCTCACAGCGACAATCAACTATGCTCCATTAACCAATGCGAGCATATCTGAGTTCATATCGCAGTTGAAGGATGCGTGCATCCTGAAGGATAGACGCTATGAGAAAATGGAAGTTCTTTATAAGCACGTAGACGAAACATCTTGGACTTTGAATTGGCATTCTTTCAACTTTGACCCATCAGAGGTGGTTGATGAAAATATCCCTCCTGAGATGAAGGTTGCATTCCTGAATAGCAGTATTGAATTATGGAAGATGGCTAAGGTCATCAACTTTGACTACAGCGAAGAAACGTATAACTACTCAAGTCAAGGCAACGGGTATGTACACACCATAGAATATCCTTATGGCAATAGCGGTATTATGGTCTCCTCTGTCTCTGAATGCGTAGACGAGTTGCACAAAGGGATACATTCAGGAAGAGAGTGGGTCTTTAATCTGATAAACGCATCAGTGCAAAAGGAATCAGAAGGGATGATTAAGGTTCTCAAAGCCCTTATAAGGAACTATGAATATGTAATAGGTACGTGCTCAGATATGATGGCAGGATGCAAAATGTCAAAGTATATGGGCTTCACAATAGAAGGTCAGAAGTATTTCATAAGGAGACTTCTTTCAGCAGTACAATTTGAATGCTCCACTAAACTATCAAGGAAATCCTTTGGGGACAATCCATATTTGGAAACACCATTTACGTTTGGAGTGGTATCGGAGATACGGACAAATTCAATCATTTAGAAACAAGTAATAGAAGACATGGAAAGATTCAAGATAGAACCCACGGGGCGCACGTTCAGTGAGGAGTTTGTAGACTACACGGCAAAGCCTATCCTCACCCATTCTTTGAAACGCATAGGGCTGTACTACGCAGAGGTGCTTAGCCACTTTATCCGCATCTACGGAGGGAAGCCCAAGAAGAGCCTCAAGAGTAAGCTGAAGGGTGTCTTCGTTGGAGTCTCGGCAGATACACCGACAGAGCTGAATGACAACCTATTCGTCCGTGCAGTGTCCGAGGTCTTTAACTCAGGTGACAACAAGAAAGTCATTCTGAAATTCATCATGGGGGTTCTGAACCTGAATAATACGCTATCGGTCATTTCTTCGGGAAGGGATGGAAATGCAGATGTATACAAGTCAGTGTCATACCTTGTTGATAGCACATATGAGTACTTATATGGTAAGCTGGTGAAGTATGGTTCATCCATCACGGACGAAGAGGTTAAGGTATACATGAAGAGGTATATCCTTGACCACGTGATACCATTCATGTACACCATCGTTCAGAAGGAAGACATCGTAAGCAACAAGGGAATTGCTACAACACAAGTCCACTCGGAGGTGCAGGTCGTATTCGGCAAGGATGACAATGGCGTTCTTCGCTCCTCTACTCTTAATGGTGAGGTTGTCCGCAGTTTTAACTTTGGATGCTTTGGTATTTCATCGGATGCAGGTGCTACGGGGTACGATGGATTCGTATACACCCCTAAGACTATTCACGATTATCTTGATGACACCTTCTTCAAGAAAGTGTTAAGACCAATAGAGATGTTCCCGTGCTACGTCTACGAATACTTCAAAGACGATAAGTTCAAGAAATATGGTGAAATCCCGAAGTTCCGATTTAGTATGATAACGCCCGAGCTTCGGGAGAAGTCGGAAAAACTCGCTCCAAGAATTAGGAACTTCATTTACAACAGCCCTCAGAACTATAGGTACAAGTTTGACCTGATTGATTATCAGAAGCTGAGTAGCTATGAGACCCGTGAGATGATACTCAAAAAGATGCTGGAAAGAATGGAGTCCGTGTTCAACAACAAGATTGACTCTGTCGTTGAGCATTTTGAAAGATTCGTTAAGACCCGTGTTGATACCTACACCGAGTTCAACGAACTCACGGAAGAGATGTTCGGGGTCAAGTGCGCATCATTCTATCAGGATAATTGCTACTTTGATTTCCCTGCATACCCTTGGCGCACGAGATTATGGGCAAGCGTATTCACGGATTCCGATAAGAAAGAAACAATCCACACTCCTGGGAGTCTTGCGGTCATCCCCCTGCACCTCTACCCTCTCAGGATTGAGGAGTCCCCTTTCAGTATGTGCCTTGAGTTTGACATCCGTGATGTGGAATAGCCTACAAAAGATGCATATACAGCAAATCCCCGAGGAGAATACCCTTGGGGGTTTATTTTTGTCAACCCTAAGCATTACCTTTGCAGTATAAACTAACTAATCAGAATAAAATTCATGCTAAGGGCAAGAAATATCATAGGTGTAAAGACCGAGGATGACTTTGATAGGGCAGTTGACTCCACTCCTACCTTATGCTTACATACATCTGTTGAGGACTCAATTAGTAAGTTTATCGCCTCCGAGGTGAAAGGCTTTGTTGAGTTCACAGAGACCTTCTACGAAGCCGTAAATGTAGACCTACGATGTGGTAGTGATAGCATAATAGTATCAAAGTCCAAAGAGCTTATCAATCTTTCAGGAGCTAAAATGGATAATCTCAGGCAGGTTATACGTGAGGTTATTAGATACGTAACACCTATCAATATGTTGCTCGTCAATGTTTGTGACAAGCATATTGCAAGTCGTATCATCTCCGAAAAGGGCGATGATGCCTTTTATAGCATATTCACATATGGAGCTAATGTAAAGATAAGCATAGATAGTATCGTATTGGAAGTGCTATATCTACTATATGATAAGGTCATCAAGCATTACGTACAATATCCTGACGAATATGTAGTGGAAGTTCTCAATTCGGTTCAAAGATACATCAATGGCGACAAAGACGACTCTAAGCTGTCACTGCGCTTTGAGTGCGGGTTTGTGATGCCATTTGGCTCTTCACAGAAAACGGAACAAAAAGGATATGGTCTCGCAGGGAATATCGGGATGGATGGTGAAGACTATTCTCTCCTATCATACGTTGTTAGACCGAGAGATGCTTCGTCCGAGAACGCTGTAAAAGGCTACCCCAAGAAGATTTTAGATGGCTTCTACGAAACCTTTGCCGAACTTAAAGGCATGGTGGCTAAAGGAGAGTTCTCTCGGCTCAACTCTGTTAGTAGGTTCTTTAAGCTGGAAGAAGATTTATCTAAGTACGAAGACTTGTTCCCAATAGTAGAATTTAACGGACATAGCGCAAATGCTGACAATCCGTTTTTCGGCTATGTAGCGAATAACGCACTAAAGTCCTCCTCTTGGGTTATTCCAATAACTCCTACCTTCACCACTGACGAGGATTTGTTTATTGATGTTGAGGATATTAAATCACAAATCAACATATTGATTGATAAAAGTGTGAGGAACATGATGAAGGATAATTTGACTTCACTCATGAAGACTCAATACTCAAAACTGAGAAGGATATTTCCTCCCAAGGACTTGATTATTGCTGGTCATAGGATACAAGGCTTTGACGGGTTCATCCCAATCGTGTTTCATATTGAATACGACCAATTTGTCTTTAGCCCATCAAAAGACAAGGGCAAAAGGACACCTTGTGATGCTGGTTTCTTCAATCAGTCTACGTGTATGAATACGACAATTAGAATAGCATTGTAGTATGCTTAGGTCAAAAGATATTGTCGGGAAATCCGACACGGATATATCAGTCAAGCAGGACAAGCCTATATCCTACTTAGCCCCGCATAAGCCTCTTCACGAGCTTCTGAATGAGATTATGCTGGATGTCGCAGAACGTGTAAATGAGCATCACGTTCGTGTGGCTGAGGCTCTTTATCGGGACATTAGTATGGGTTCGAACGGGGTCTTGTTTAAGGCGTGCGTGGATTTGCATAAGAGGCTGAGCCCCGACTCAGGTCTAAAATGGTTGCTCTACATCTTTGAAGCATGTCTTGCCTATATAACTCCTGAGAACTGCATAAGGTTACGCTTTGGATACGAAGAGTACGTCAAAGAGATAAGAAGCAATACCTACCTCATACCAAGCGTTCCAAGTCCACTCAGTGACGCTATCGTGCCTGATGTTGTAGTCCCCTATATCAGGTTCTACCTAAATCATAGCATCCGTTTTACGGATGTAGATAGGATGCTCTTTGAAGAAGCAAGGTATAACCCCGTATCTTCACATAACGCATCATTCAACATTGGGGTGGGTGTGATTCCAATAGCAGTCGGAATGATGAAAGGAAATACATTCGGAGCTTACTCAGGGCTTAATTGGAATAGAGGTGATGCCTCATATGATGGCATACCTTTACAGCACGATAATAGGATAGTTGCAGACTATCCGCATTTCTTAGGTAAAATCGTCCCTGATAAAGTTAGAGTCCTATCAAACGAGATTGGCATAAACAACTTCACTCAAATGAACTTTAGGAATGCTGTTTCTGAGAATAGGGGTTCGTTTGATGAAAGTCCCACATTCATCTCTGACTCCCATTATTCCGATGCCATCAAATCCCTTTTTGATATTAGTCGTACCGCTAATGATGAAATTCTGCATATGACAGATGGTGGCGTTCCAAATCCCGTGGCTCACAAATTTGATATGAGTGATATGCTGTATAATATATCCCCACTTAATCGCTACATCGGAACTTCTTATCAAACGCATTACCTAAGTGCGATAATGTATAAGGATGGGTTTAAGTTTTCCGATGGGAAAAGTTTTGGGCTTAAGACACATTTAATGTCAGTTGATGACTCAGTATGGAGCATAGGCAAAGGGAATATGTGCATACCAATTCAGAAATCCATAGTCGGACACAACACGCCTCTCTTTGTGAATGCAGGTCGCTTCATTAGTGCAAACGAAGAGCCGTTTGCCGAGATACTTAGAGCCCTATCCAAAGTCCTTGATGGCGGAATAAAAAGGTGGATACTTGAAAATGTCCGCTTTACCGAAGAATCCTGCAAACCCGATGCCACACCATTTATATACCTACTTGATAGGATATATGGCATCAACACTCAGAAACTTGGTTATCTTGATTTTGCTGGATATGCTTGTTTCTCTGCTTGTATGATTGAGGGCGGTATTTCCTCAATCACGACAAGTGGTGCTCACCTTACCACGAGAAACTATATTAACATTGGTGTCGATTTGTCATAAGACACCTGCGATATAAATCCATCATCCACCCATATAAGACATTGAGCTTGTATGGGTGGAGCTGTTTAAAGCCATATGTGGTATAAATGTAGTAAAGATACATTTGTTTTATGGCGTTTTTAAATCTGTCTTCGCTTATATCTAATCACAAAGCGAATGAAAATAATCTTGAGGAGGTTTCCTTATCTAAACCCGCTAATACTGCATTAGTGGCGCATATACCATTAACAGACTTCCTTGATAGACTTGTGGACGCAGTCGCAAGGGATATTGACGGGTATTATTCTCGCTTGTCTCGTGTCCTATATGAAGACCTCAAGAAGGAGAAGGATAGCCTCTTGTATCAGAAGGTGCGTCAGGTTGTAGAAACTAATGAGTATATTCGTGAGAAGGGAGAGAAGGAAATTACCCGAAACTCAGTTGCTTATGTCCTAAACGCTTTAGCATACATAAACATAGACAACTGCATCAGGATTAAATTCACAGATAAAAGCGACTTGGCTAATCTGCTCTCAAAGACCATCTCCTACGACAAGACCATCTCAAAGGATTTCTTCAGGAATGTAATATACCCATATATCATTGACTACGTAAACCCAAAACTTGAGTTCACCGAAAGGGATAAGGCTATGTTTGATTACGAGGTCAAGACATACAAGGATTCTGATGGGACTAAAAGCATGTATGACCTCGGTGTATGCTATTTCCCCGTCCCCGTACACGTTGGGATGGACAAGGAGATAATGACGTATGCTATGCCTAAGTTTGAAGAGGATGGGGTGATAACTCTTGATGGCATAAGGATGACTACGGATGTCCTGAATAGGGATAAGTTGAGACTAAGTCTATCGCAGTCAGATAGGATTAACCCTGAACTATTAAACGACTTGAATGACTTCAATGGTTACTTTGATTCGCTATCACTCTGCAAATTAGACGAGACTTTCAGTAACGAGATTCAGCATAGTATCGGGTTTAAAGACGAGCTCCCCGAAGGTGTTTCCCCTTACGATGTGTTTGACCTTGCAAATAAAAAGGGTCTGCCAAACAATCACCCATTCCGCACCATAAGAGTTAAAGATGAAGTATCCGAGGAGTACCTACGCTCTCTCCTGACCAAGGAGGATATTCTTGCTGAGCGTAGCAATAACACGCCATTTCATGGTGACAGCATTTTTAATAAAGCATATGACAAACAAGAAGAGGAGATGCGCTCATTTTGGATAGGCGACACCAACAAGTATAGCTCTAAGAATGTTGATATTCTGAGAACGAGAGACCCTAATGGAAATCTACACGGGAATCCTTCGCTGAGCTCAGAGTATAACTTAGATGTTTGGGATAATCCTATTACTGACGATGAAAGACTTCATTACATTGCTTTATCCCTGAAGCAGGCATCGGAAGGGTTTTTAGGAGAGCAGATTAAGAGAGCTTGTTACACGAATGAAAACACAACGAGCCACTTAGACCATACTCCCATAACAAGCATAATTCGTAATGTATATTACTATGACGATATGAAGTCATCATTCGGAGCTTATGACGGATGTGATGGTTTTGTCTATGTATCCATATATACGTACCATGGGATTGGGAGGTCGGAAATACCAAACAGGAGGAAGTTTAGGCAACTCTTCAAGCGAGAAGCATTGTCAATGTACTTAGACTTTATCTAAAGATGGCGTATATCAATTTATCGGGGTTACTGAATGGCTATGCCCCATCTAATGACGATGTAGTTGAGGTCTATCAGAATAATCTGAAAGCAGGGAAATCATTCCTGCCAAATATACCCCTCAAGGACTTCTTGCTGGACTATGCGGATAAGGTCGCTACATTCGTTGATAACTTCTATACTCGTGCCTCTGAGCTTGTCATTGAAGACTTGCGTAAGTATGACGAGAGCGTTATGTTCCAAATGGCATATGAGCTTGCTAAGGGAGGTGCAAACGTTGGTGGCGAGAAGAACATAAGGTACAAGGCTATCATGATGATGGTAGACTTTGTTAGGTACTTCAATATGGACAACTGCATACTGACTAAGTATTCAACGGAGTTGCAGTTTGAAAGTCTAATTGAAGATACCATAAAGTTCAACCTTTACAAGGAGGAGGAATATAAAACGATTGGCGGTGTCAAGGTTGTCGTTGAACAATTTGTCGTTAGGTATATCCAGGAGTACCTTAATGAGCATATAGCGTTTACCGACTTTGACGCAAGGAAGTTCAAGGGAGAGAGCTACAAGCGTGATGAGATTATAGGGTTTGAGAACAATAGACATATAGCCCTATCATTCCACAGCTTTCCTCTGACGTATGACCCATACGACAAAAATAGGGCTATGGCGTATTTCTCTTCTACGATTGATTCTGACGGAGTATATGTGGCAGGAAAGGATGTTGTTTGCAAGTCCCCTCAGCCACAAAAACCTCAGACGAACAAGCTCGCCCTTAGCTACGGATTCTCCTCCCAATACAGAGAGGAGCTTGGTACTCCTATTGTAAATGATGAATGCGCTCAGAGGTTGAAGCACATATTAGACTTCACGGAAAGGATTCATAAAATCCTCTACAACAATATCAAGGCGAATGAAGCCGAGGTTGGTTTGGGTATATTTGACAATGACCTGAGCTTTGAGGATGTCGGTGCGCTTGTAGAGGTAAAGGATACCCCGAAGTTTGATGACTTGGAAGACCTTACCAAAAGTTTGTCCCCTATCGTATATGAAGGGAACTACGAGGATGTTCTTCAGAGAGCTCAGCGTATAGTGAAGAGCAAGGGCGCAGTCAATTACAAAAGGGGCGGGTTCACCTTTGAGAATAGGGGAGATATGTATGAAGCATCAGACCTCTCAAATAATACGCAGGTGAAGATTCAATCTCCCATATCCATTTCCCTGAAGGATGATGATGTAAAATACACCATCTCCGAGAACAACAGCTATATGACGAAGGGGTCTATCAAAGATGAGGTATATGGAGTGATAAGGAAGGTGGTAGATAACCTTGAGTATATGAACACCAATAATATCGCTTGCACGCTCAGTGACATGTATGGTCTTAGTGAAGACGTTACGGGAGGCTGTGAAGGCTTAGTCAAATACATAAAGTCTCTATTTATCGTATATATGACTAACAACGCAACGAATAATAACGAGGGCTTTACATTGACAACCACGGATAACTTGTCTGTGTATTTTAGAATTTTTGAGTATTAGTATTATATTATGGCTTTTATAAATCTATCAAAACTTATATCTGATGGCAATAAGGGTGACGACATAGTTGTTCACCCATCGGAGAATAAATCGCAAGTAACAGAGGCTTACGTGCCGTTTGGTGAATACATAGATGAGTTCGTACGCTTATCTGCCGAAGTGCTGAATGAATACCACTCTCGTGTTCCACGTATCTTATATGAAGATTTACTTAATGGTACTAACAGCGAGATGTTTAAGATGGCTGAGTCGTTCGTCTCATCTCTTGAAATTGATAAGGACACTCGCAAAACCGCTGTGCAACTTATGATAAACGTCTTCAAGTTCATAAGCATAGACAACTGCATCCGCATTCATTTCTCTGATGAGAGTGAAATCAATAAGCTAATTAGGCTATCAGTTGAGAAGCTCCCCGATAACGCCACCTGCGTCTCAACGTATACTACTGATAAAGATATTTTTGTCAGATTCATTGTACCTTATATACGTGAATACATAAACAAGCGTATTGAGTTTACAGACAAAGATAAAGAGGCTTATGAAGCAATGTATTCAAACGATATAAGTAAGGGCGAACACATATCGTATATATGCGTAGAAGATTTCGGTGTCCCATTGTCGTCTAACGTTAAGGAAGATAGGCTTATGTACGCATATAGTAAGCCTAAGAGAAATGGCTCGGATGTATCTTTCTTAGGTAAAAGTCTATGCAGGTTCTCTTCCGATAGAGAGTTTACGAATAAAATGCGGTTGAATGATAGCAATGACTATCCCGATTTCAACGAGTATGGATATATGTACTCATTGTCTGAAGGAGCGATGAACGCAATCAGCCCGTTTTTTGATAGTCTTGCCATAAACGACCTCGCCCGCAATATATCCTCAGAGCTTAAATCTATGCCTACACCTCATTCGCCAAATGACATTAGACACGCATTTGAGTCAGCTTATGTCAGTGACGAAGTGAATGAAATAATAATATCTCAGGATGTTGTTTGTAATGACGAATACCTTGAAAGCCTATATAAAGGTATAATAGGTGAATACCCTCACATGACCTATGCAATAAGGAGTAAATTATGCCCAAGGTTTAGTATCGTTAAAAAGGATGGGAACGATATTAAACGCTCCTATGCTGGGTTCTCGCTGGAGTTTATTCCTGATATTTCTAAATTATCCAAGATTAAGGGTATTGGAGCTATGGACTTAGGCGTTGTTATAAGTGAACATATAGCGTCTTATTTTAAACCTATAGCTGAAGGATACATACTAAAAGAGATGATGGACAAGTCCGACAACCTCCGTAACGCTACGTACAAGTTTACAGATGATACGCCTCTTGAAATTTTAGATAATATCTACGGACTTAAAGCGTCAAAGACTGATGGGTTTTCACGATTGCGAGGTATTGCGTCTGTTTGTATGGTCGCACATTTGCGGGATACTGCGGATTGGCGTACTAACACAAACAAATACAAGCCATACTTGACAACCTCTGATATGATTGATGTTGAGTTTAGGATAAACTCAGGTACATTATAGCAGAACAAACAGCCCCCGAGAAGTAAAATCTTTGGGGGCTTGTTTTATTGCATTACTTGTACTACCTTTGTTATGCAAAACGACTAACAATAATTCATCTCCGTATGTTAAGAGCATCTGATATTGCAAAGCTGAAAAGTGATGACTACGACCTCTACAAGGCAGAGGATGAAGCACGTATATCACATGGAGGTATTATGCCATACTCCTCATTCGTTGGTACTCTCTCTCGCATCCTTGCAGGGCGTATTCGTGAAGCCAATGAAAAGGTTGCTAAAGCCCTTCTTGCAGATTTGAGTAAGGGCTTTGATAGCGACTTATACAAGAGGGCTAAAGGCATTGTTGATTCTTGTTCAAAGAGCTGGTACGCTCCCTCTCTTGCATCATCGTCTGACAGCGAGAGGAAGAATATATTAGCCCATATTATGGAGCAAATAGTGATATACACGTCATACAATAATTGCTTCATCCTGAGGTATACTGATGTTATGTCGGATATAGATACCAAGCGTAGGGTTGTAGATTACTCGTGTGATTTCACAGAGCATACTTCTCCTCTCTATTTCTCACCGAACCTTATCCTTAGTAATGCTATTGACTATATGTATGATACTATTATCCCCAATGTAGACTTCTCCGTTGAGGATAGGTATGGCAGACCGAATGGTTGCGTGCCTGGGGTATCTGATATTGTTATCCCAATCGGTAGGGGAGAAGTCGGAGGGAGAGCAATGGTTTACGACAAGCCTATCTTTAACGATGACGGCTCTATTCAGGTTTGTCCTAAAGGCATGAATACCTCCCATTCTACTGCGAGTAGGCTTATGTGTGTAAACGTTGGGTTTGACGCAAATAGAGGTATGTTCAAGTGTATGGAGATGCTTTACAAGGTATTTGACCATTTGGTTAGAACAAAAAACGCCTATATCTATGTTCCGTATTTTAAGTCCGATGCAAGCAGGATAGACGACATGACGTACAAAGAGCTCGTTAGCCTCTTCGACTTGGAGAATGGGATGGGAAGTCTTGATGGTCTTTCACGAGAGTACTTAGAAGCTCTTGATGGCTATCTTGATTCGTTTAAGGCAAAGGAGCATCTAACAAGGGAGGACTTACTAAAGTGTGTTAAGTTCCTACAAGGGAGAGACCCCGTAGCTATTGCACCATTCAGCGACCGATTTGGAAATAAGTATTTCTCTGCTCCATTGCATCCATCGGTAAAACGTGAAGAGACCACAAAATATCAGGTTCGCAGAAAGGAAGTAATAGAGACCTTGTGGGACGTTGAATCGGAAAAGTGTAGGCTTACTCCTATATACGTTAAAAAGTTCTCGTTAGGCTGGTGGAATGTTGCCGATGGGACTATCTTCCGAAAGTTATCAGATAGCATTAAGGTATTCAACCAATCTGACATCAATCAGTTTAGGCTTAGAATGGAGGATGAGATTGAGAAAGAGTTTGGTGTTGCTGGTGATTACAGCTTCGTTGAGCTTCTTGATGACGTTTATGGTTTGAACTTAGGCAATTACAAGAGGTATATGGATTTTATTGGATTTGCTCTGTTTCAGCTACAGTGTAGGTTTGATACAATAGGCTCATATAAGCTAAGAGAAAATAAATGCACCCGTATTTTCGGTGCTCACGTTCCTTTGGTATCGTATATTGATTTTATGTGATAGCCTAATTCAACCATACCAAAAAGCAACAGCCCTATGGATAAATAGAATATCCGTAGGGCTTTCTTTATGTCCCTACCTTTATATTATTCACAATAACATGGAAAGAGACATACGATACATCGCTGTGCACTGCACGGCATCTCCTCAGCATTGGGGTGTAGCTGAGCTTAATCGTGTATTCAAACAGAGAGGGTTCAAGAGACCTGGATACCACTACGTTGTTACCAAGGATGGTGTCGTCCATCCTATGGAAGCAGAGGAACGTTATAGCAACGGGGTCAAGGGTTTCAATATGGTCACGATTAACGTGGCTTATGTTGGCGGTATTGACTCCACGGGTAAGGGTGTGGACAACCGCACTCCCGAGCAGAAGGAAGCCCTTAGAGAGCTTCTGAAGAAGCTGAAGGCTAAGTACCCCAAGGCAAAGATTCAAGGTCATAGGGACTTCTCCGAAGACAAGAACGGCAATGGCATCATTGACCCTTGGGAACGTATCAAGGAATGCCCTTGCTTTGACGCTATCCCCGAATACAAAGACCTTTAAGATTATACTATGGACGCAGAAGTAGCAAAACTATACAACCTGCTTCATTCACTTCGTGGTGAGCTGGAGACCATTAAGAATATAGTAGAGACCTCAGGCTCGGAAAGAGTTAAGGGAGAGGTAGAGCTTTTCACCAAGGAACTTGACAAGCTGAATGTCAGGGTTTCTGCTCTTGAGAAGGATGTGCGTAAGCCTATCTCAGAAAAGGCTTCTGATGTTGCCTACCTCAAGTCGGTATTCCTTTCTAAGAGCCTATCTACGATTGGTAATGGTGTTGCTACGGGCGTCTCACTTGATGGGGATAGACTTGTCGTCACGTTTAACAAACCTATCACGATGGAGGATGTGAAGGAGTATATTCGTAGCATCGGTGTCACTGATAAGGAGCGTCTTGAGACGGCAATGAATATCCTTAGGGGAGAGATGATGCCACGTAGGATTAGCTACAGCAAGGGTAACGATAGGGCTAATGATGATGAGGTCGTAAAGAATATCACATTGGACGATGGTACGGGCGAGCTGTTCGTTACGTTCGTGCATAAATAATATGATGTGAAAACATATCGGATTTTAAGAGAGTGATGTGGGGGTCGTGGTGCGGGAGCATAGCGACCCCAAACTCTTTTTGGTAAATAGCTAAGAACAAATTATATATCGATATATACATGAGTGAAGAGAAAAAGGGGCGCAAGCCTATCCCCGTTGTCCTTCTAAGGGACGGGAACAAAAACCCTTACTTCCCTCAAGTTGGGTTTGAAGCAGTCGTAGACCCTATCACCCTCAACCCTATCTTAGGGACGATGGCAAAGGAGAACGCACAGCACTACCTTAATCTTGAGACACTTCTCAGAGAAGTAGGGAATGAACATACGTACCTATCCTCTATCACGACAAAGGATGGTCAGGCTACCATCAAGGTTGGCTCTCTTGACGCTTTCATCGCACCATTCCTTAATGGTATCAGACGTGGTGAAAGGTCTCTCCAACCTTCGGCACAACTCCTTGAAGCATATAGCAGGAGGAACAACGGGCAACTCCCAGGAGCTCCTTCTGACCTGACGACTATCGTCACGGGGCTGTATGCTTCGGAAGATGGTGTTGTTGGATACAATGAACTTCCTATTCGTGATATTAGCGGATATGTATCTCTTGATACGATTAAGCAAATTCAGTCAAGCAATATCCTTGACACTCGCTTCCTCGCTCTGAAGAATATCTTATCTCGTGGTAAGGTAGGTGGTGCGAAGAACCAAGTCGTCAAGGAGATTTCTACCAATGAGGCTGGCGAGCTGGTTATCGTTTATGGCGTGTCTGATGCTGAGACGTACCTACCTGCTGTCAATGGTAAGTTTGACGAAGTCAAGAGAGAGTATTCTTATATTAAGGATTCTATTGATAAGTTCAAGGAAGACCTTAAAAAACATTTTGCTACCGAAGGTAGACCTGCTGAGAATATCTCTTTCCTTGACGATTACCTAAGCCACGATGCTCCTACCAAGCATTACTCAGGGGATATTGAAGACCCATCAGACCCCACTCTGAGAGGTCGTATCCTTAATGATATTAGGTATATCAAGGAAGGAAACTCTTTCAAGACCCACCTATACTACTCCAACGCACCTGACCTCTCTAAGTACGCTCAGAAGGATGGTGCTGAGTTTGCCAAGGTAAACTCTGCCATTCGTGAGGAGAAGGAAGAAAGAAAGGCTCAGGGTTCTTCTATCCGAGAAGAGGTGGCTCGTCTGTCTACGGAGCTTAGAGAAGCTGATAGCCTTATCTCTGCACGTGTGGATGACCTTGCCGCTAAGACCGCTCCCTTTGATGATGTCGCTACTATCCTTGAACAGAACGCTAAGATTGAAGGGAAGTACAACGCCCTGAATGCAAACGTCACTTCAACGAAGGAGCAGGTTGCAGAACTCAAGAGCGAACTGAATACCCTCAAGACCAACGAGAAGCTTAGCGATGATGCTAAGTACGTTCGTGTTGAAAACTTCACCACGGAGGTAAAGGATGCTCTTGACCTTGACGCAAGCGACAACAGCGTCATCGTTGGTGTTGTAGCAGACGAAAGCAATGGGACTATCAAGGTCTCCAAAGCTCCACTGCCTTCATTCAGTGAGTACGCTAAGACGGCTCAGGTGAGTGACCTCGTTGGCGATGCTGTCTCCGCTGAGCTTCCTCAGATGAAGGATGAGCTTGCTAAGGAGTTCTATACCAAGGAAGAGGTGGATAGCCTTGTTACGATTAACTCCCTTTCTTCTTCTGTTGAGGTGGTAGGTGAAGAGCTACAAGGAGACCCTTCTGATACTCAGATTGTCAAGAGTGTATCGGTGAAGAACGACCTTAGTGGCAAGAGGAAGCTCGTTGTAGAGTATAAGCAAGATGCTACCGAGGAGAAGATTGCAAACGCTAAGAGTGAGCTTGAAGAAAAGATTAGGACGAACAAGATTGACCTTGAACTCCACGTTAATGGCGTGAAGGTAGAAGGTGAAGGTGAAGAGCGTGAGCAAGGGAAGACCTATATCACCAGCTCTGCACGTCTTCTCAAGAGAGGGGAGAATGGGCTGACCCTTGACATCAAGGAGGAAGCCATTGACCTTTCCGCCCTTATCAACATTGACGAGAAGGTGAATGAAATCAAGACTTCCGTCAAGAGCGAGGTCAAGACTGAATCGGAAAGTCTTATCAACACCAAGGTTCAGGAACTCACTTCTACACTGACGAACAGCTATGAGCAGACTGCAAGCTCTCTGACGAGTTCAATCTCCTCTAAGGGTACGGAGCTGTCACGTAAGGTAGAAGAGACGCTCACAGAGGCTAAGAAGACCCTCTTCGAGGAAATCAAGTCAAAGCATTCGTCTGTAACGTCAGATATTGACACTCGCTTCACGAGAGCAACCTCCGACATCAATGCGAAGATTGCCGAGCTGAACGAAGCATCAAAGAAGTTCAAGGAGGATGTTGCTTCCGCTATCTCCGAAGTGAACAACGCTCAGCTCCGTGCTAAGAGCGCTATTGACGAGAAGGTTAAGGAACTGACAAGGGCTATCGGTGAGTTTGAAGCTATCAAGAACTCCTACTCTGACCTGCGTCAGCAAGTCACCAACGAGATTGCTACGCTCTCTTCTATGAAGCTGGAGCTGGCAAAGGTCAATGTCGTCTCCGTTGCTTCTGAGCTGAAAAGAGATAGGAGCTTCGTTGAAGTCCTCAAGGGCGAGAAGGGTGACGAAGGTAAGAAGGGTGATGCTCCTATCCTCTTCGTATCAGGTAGCGGTGACGCTTCTGAGCTTCGTTACAAGTACACCTCCGAAGGGCAGTCCTATCCTATCAATGACGAAGAAGGCTCTAAGTTCTTCCTCAAGAACCTCAAGGGTGCTAAGGGCGACCAAGGTATCCCAGGTGTTAAGGGTAACGATGGTGCTGATGGTGAGAGTGCTTACGAAATCGCCAAGCGCACCAACAGAACAACGGCTACCAACGAAGGTGAATGGATTACTTCTCTCAAGGGTGAAGCTGGGAAGAACATTCAGCTCATCACAAACGAAGGGCAAGTCAAGTGGAGATACGAAGGCGAGACCGACTACAAGAAGCTCTACGATATTCCTGCCATTGACTCTATCACTCATATCACAAGTGGCGTGAACAAGGGTCGTGTCAAGTTCTCCGTTGCAGGGAAGGAATACCTTGTGGATAACTTCTCCACCGAAGAACTCCGTGGTAAGAGTCCTAAGTTTAGAAAGGGCGAGAACAGCATTCAGTACAGATACTCAGACAATGAAGATTGGACTGACCTCGTACTCATCCGTGAACTCAAGGGTGATGAAGGTAAGAAGGGTGAAGCACCTATCCTCTTCGTTGAAGGGTCTGATGACCTTGCCGAGCTGATGTACAAGTATGGTTCTGATGGTCAGGCTAACTCTATTCCTAACCCCAATGGCTCTAAGCTGTATATGAACACGCTGAAAGGTCCAAGAGGTACGGATGGTACTGATGGTCACGATGGGAAGGCTGGCGCACGTGGTGTACGATTCTTTTGGTCTAAGGGTGTCTATAAGACCGCTCCAACGGATGTCGTGGCAAGCATCAACCCCAACTTCCTTGAACTCGAAAAGAACCCTGCCGAGAACGAAGTCTTTGCAACCTTCCTCACGAGTGGTGTTACCGACAGAACGGAAACGCTCATTGAAGGTGATAACATCTACAACCCCGATACGCTTGACGTGTTCACCCTCAAGTTTGATACCTCTAAGAAGAACAGATTTGCTCTCTCTTATGTAACGAACATCAGAGGTCTGCAAGGTGTCAAGGGTGAACCTGGTGCTCCTGGTGCTAAGGGCGACCCTGCCGTTATCCCTGCCAAGATTATGGAACGTCTTCGCAAGATTGCCGAAGGCGAAGGTGACGCAGGTGAAGAAGATGGCTGGGGCGTAGTCGCAGGCTAAATCTAATATACACATTGTGGAAGCGAGGTCTATGTCTGATTACCATGATGTAGACCTCGCTTTTCATTAGATTACAAAACGATATAAGAAATGGCTCATAAAAGCAGAAAGAAAATCAAGCACAGCCTCTTTCTTGAACAAGCAACGGCAAGGTTTGAACAAAGCACTGACGCTATTGCTATCCTCCTAAACTACAACCCAACCAAGCCAAGTGAGCTTGTCACTGACGAGGCTCATATTGACCGAGTGAAATACCTCGGTCAGGAGATTGTTGTTGGAGCTAAGGTCAATGGTGTCCCCGTCAATCAGGGTGGTGTTATCGTTGATGTCAAGGAAGACCAAGAGAAGGGTAGGCTTGTCTTTGAACGTAGAGTGAGAGACTATATCCACTCGGGCATTGCAACGCACCCATCTTCGGATGCAACAGCGAATGCGAACCCCGTTGGTGGAGATATGTATCTGTGTAGTGTAGACGGCAATCTATGGAGACATAACGGGACGGATTGGGGTGTCGCTCCTATCGCTAACCTCAGAGGTATCCAAGGTCCACGTGGTGAGCGTGGTGAGCCAGGGTCTTCGGTGAATATCCGTAGTGGTAACTTCCGTAGCTCTACTGACCTCCCTGATGATGCTCACGTAGGTGATGGTTATCTTATCAATGGTGAACTTTGGGTGAAGAGTGATGTTCATACCGAACATAAGGGCTTTATCAATGTAGGGCGTATCCAAGGTCCACGTGGTACTCAGATACACAGAGGTGGTGACATCACGGATACAAATACCTTCATCGGTGTCCTTGTAGGTGACTACTACCTGCATACCAAGGAACACGCTATATATGGACCTTACTCTCAGACGGAGAAGTGGGGCGAAGCTCCTCTTGTATACCTCTCTCCTAATGTCTCTACTATCATTGGAGGCGATAATGGGGAGAAGGTCTTCCTTGCTAAGTCGTGGGGTACAGACCAGCTCAAAGCCGTTAATGAGATTGACCTCAGAGGTCCACGTGGTGAGAAGGGTGAGAGACCTATCATTGAGAGAGAAGGTAATCAGCTTGTATATAAGTACGAGTCGGATGGTGCTAAGGGTGTCATCCTTGGAGACCTTATTGACCTGCAAGGTGTGACTATCAAGTCAGGTAGGGCAGAAGGGAGATTTAGTCCTGACTTTAGAAAGAGGAATGGCGACTACTATATTGCTACTGACGAGGGTGCTATATATGGACCTTACTCCGTGGAAACCAACAGCTGGGGTGAGGCTATACCTCTCGGCGCCATCAAGTCTATCAAGTTCAATGGCAAGGCTCTTCCTATCTCGGAGGATGGTCAGGTAGAGATTACTCTTCCTCCCGTCACGATGGATGAGACGTTTGACGTAGGGTCAAACAACGCCCTTCCTAACAGCGTCATCACGACAAAGTTTGAGTCTATCAAGAAGAACCTCGTATCAGGGATGGAAGCCGTTGTCTCAGAAGACGAGACGAAGGTTACTCTCTCTCTTAATATGCTTGATGGCGACCCTATCTCGGTAGATATTCCCGCTGGTAAAGGCGGTGGTGGTGGCGGTGACGCAGGGTCAAAAATTATCCTGACGACCGCAGTACCTGAGGAGAACGTTAAGATGGGTGATAGTGCTATGATGACCTATACCTATAACAACGTCACTAATGATGGTGCTCAAGCCCCTACGGGTATCAAGGCTGATATTAGACTGACTATCAACAGAGGTGTCGTAGAGCTTTACCATAAGGAGTTCACAAGCGTGTCAAGTGGTACGTATAATATAGACCTCTCTCCATATACTGATAAGGATGGTCTTGTTGAAGTGAAGCTCCTTGCAACGTGTACGACAGCCGAAGGGACTATCCAAAAGAAGCAGGCGTACGCTAAGCTCGCTGTACATAACCTCGTCCTCTCTACGACATACGACTTGTACTCGGGGATAAGAGGGTTTGAGCCTAATACGATGATGACCATTCCTTTCGCCATCCGTGGTGCAGGGAACAAGACCATCACGCTGTATATAGACGGCATTGAGAAGACGAACGTATCTGTCACGAAGGCAGGTCTGACGAACTCGTCCTTCTCCTTCCTTCTTGATACCAACTACTCCAAGGGTCATCATAACGCTCAGCTGGTAGCAGAGTCTTCTATCGGTGGTGCAAACATCAAGAGTGAATCCATCTACTTTGACTTCTATGTAGGTACGAGTGACAAGCAACCTCAGGTGGGTGTCCTCTTCTCTCGTAAGGATGGTAGGGTAGATACGAGTGCTAACAACGTTAAGGCGATGATGGTTGGTGAGCAGTTCAGCGAACTCTCCTTTGAGTATGCTGTATATGACGCACTCAACTCTTCCGCTCCTACTACGATTAAGATTGGAGACCAAACACCAAGCACGCTGAGTGTCACGAGAAGCACGAAGATTTACAGAACGACCTTCGCTACCAACGGGGAGATACCTATCGTCATAGACTGCCGTGGTGCTTCTCAGACGATTACCGCAGATATAAAGAAGGGTGCTGTGGATATTTCCGATACCACAGAAGGTCTTTCCCTCAACCTCTCCGCTATCGGTAGAACATCTGCCGAGAAGGAGAAGGCTACGTGGAAGTACAAGAAGATTGTAACGAAGTTCTCGCCTAACTTCGATTGGCTCTCGGGCGGTTGGAGAGATGGCTACCTGCATATCACCAATGGCGGTAGTATTGAAATCCCCTATAAGATGTTCAAGGAAGATGCTACCAATACGGGTTGTACCCTTGAGCTGGAGTTCTTTACTTCAAACATCAATGACAACAACGCTCCTATCATCTCTTGTCTTGATGGCAATGTAGGGTTTAAGGCTACTGCACAGAAGGCAGAGATTAGAACTGCATCTAACGTAGAGGTATCTACCAACTACGCTGGTGGTCAGTCCTACCGAATGACCTTCGTCATCAACAGCAAGAGTGGTAATAGACTTCTTGAGCTTTATATCAATGGTATCCGTAGTGGTGCTGTTAGATACGGCAATGGCGATAGCATCCTCCACCAAACGCCTAAGGGTATCACTATCTCTTCGGAAGGTGCTGACGTGGCTATCCGTAATATCCGTGTCTACGAGAAGGCTCTCAACGATGACGAAGTCCTCTCCAACTACATCTACACAAGACCTACGGCTAACGAGATTATCACGCTGTACCACAGCAATGACGTACTCACCGACTCAGGTGATGTCTCCATTGAGAAGCTCCGTGCTAAGGGTAAGAGCGTCCTGCGCTTCGTAGGTGATGTGAAGAAGGTTATTGAGACGAACAACAAGAAGTTTGAAGTGCCTATTGATGTGTACTTCTACTCTGCCTATGGGAAGCAATACGACTTCGTCTTGAAGCAGGGCGGTCTGCGTATCCAAGGTACGTCTTCTACTACCTACCCAAGAAAGAACTATCGTATCTACTTTGACAGAAAGAAGAAGTATGGAACGACTTTGACAGTAGGTGGTGTAGAGCAGAAGGAACTCAAGTACTCCTTCAAGCCTAATGCTATCCCCGTACCTCTATACACCCTCAAGGCGGACTTTGCTGAGTCCTCTTCAACGCACAACTCAGGTGTGGCAATCATCATCAACGAGATTTGGAAACGTGCTGGGATGCTAACGCCACCTCAGAAGACAAACCCAAATGTACGTATTGGTGTTGATGGCTTCCCTATGGATGCGTTCTTCGCTCCTTCTAACGAAGAAGAGAATACCTACCTCGGTAAGTATAACTTCAACAACGACAAGAGCCAAGCTGACGAAATTTTCGGGTTCAGTGGTGACGACTGCGTATGTATTGAGTTTCTGAACAACTCCCATCCTCTTGACCTCTTCCAAACGGCAGATATGACGAAGTTCAAGGATGGTCTTGAGTTCCGTTTCCCTGACCAAAAGTGGGAAGAGGCATCCGAGAAGAACAAGAACGCAGTCAAGCGTCTTTGGGAATGGATTGTCTCTTGTAAGAACAACCCAACGAAGTTCAAGGCGGAAGTGGCTGACTACTTCAACGTCAAGTCTCTTTGTGCTTGGTATGCTATGACAGACTACTTCATCATGGTAGACCAAAGAGCAAAGAATATGATGTTCGCTACGTGGGATGGTCTGAAGTGGTATCTTATCCCTTACGATAATGATACTATCCTCGGTGTACGTAACGATGGTAAGGTCGTATACGACTACGACATTGATGAGGAGACGATGGACGCTCAGATTGGTTCTCACGCCTTCGCAGGTCACGACAGCGTCCTTTGGGATTTGGCTCGTAAGGGTCTGAAGAATGAGATTGCTGAAGCCGCTCAGAATATCCGTTCTGTGATGAGTAACGAGTATGTACTTGATGTGCTCAACAAGCAGTTCATGGGCAATTGGTCTGAACGTATCTACAACAAGGATGGTGAGTACAAGTATATCAAGCCTCTTAATGAGCTTGGTGTAGACTACCTCTACTCCCTGCAAGGTGCTCGTCTTGCTCATAGAAGCTATATCATTGAAAACAGATTTAGACTTCTTGATGCTAAGTATCTTGCTGGTACGTATCGTGCGGATAACCTGCGTATCTACTTGGCGCATAAGTTCAGTAAGGACAACAAGAGTATCCGTATCAAGAGTAACGATAAGTTCTACTTCGGGTATGGTTACACGAGTGGTGCGCCAAAGCAGAGTGGTGTATATGCGAGTGGTGCTGGTGAGGTCGTCTCCCTGACGTTCAATACTGACCTTATCGTCAATGACCCTCAGTATGTCTATGGTGCTTCACGCTTCATGGAAGTGGATATGAAGGAAATCTCTCCATACCTTATCGGTACGATTAACTTCAACAACTGCACCAATATCCGTAAGATTGATATGCGTACCCAAGGCGGTAACGACAAGATTACAAGTATCACTACGGAGAAGTGTTCTCAGCTTGAAGAGATTGACGTATATGGTATCAGTGGACCTTCGTTCACCAGCCTTGACCTCTCTCAGAATGCTAAGATTAAGAAGGTCAATGCCCATAGGACGAGTATCACGAGTATGAACTTCTGTGAGGGTGCTATCGTAGAGCAGATTTATATCCCTGCAAGTATGAAGACCTTGAAGCTCGTGGCTCTTTCTAAAATCACCAAGGAGGGTCTTATCTTTGAAGATAAGAACTCCATCACCAACCTTTGGATTGAGGACTGCCCCAACCTTGATTGGGAAGAGATTTTAGAGATGCTTCCTAATGTTAAGTTCCTTCGTGCTAATGGTGTCAGAAAGAGAGAAAGCCCTGAGTACCTTAACAAGTTCAATAATATGGGTGGTATCTCTTCTACGGGTGCGCTCATCAACGAGAGCTGTTCTCTTATCGGTGAGTTCCAAATCCGTGGTAAGTACCTTGATGACGATGAGTATAGCAGACTAACGGCTAAGTTCCCTGAGCTTTCTATCAGACAGCCTGAGTACAGCGTATATGGTTGGGTAAGTAAAATCAAGAGACAAGGTCGTGAAGACTTCTCTGATGTTATCACCACAGATCGTTGGATTAACTACGACAACGGGACGGGCTACGGCACGAGAAAGTCATACGAACCGAGTGGTCACATCAAGAAGATTTGGGATACCCGTATGGCTTATATGGGTAAGGAAGAAGAGCGTGGTACGATGTGGGTATATCCCGTACATAGGAACGACTTCACCAAGTACCTTGACAATGAGAATATAGAGAATGCAACTCCCGTAGACTTGAAGGATTGGATGAATGGCAACCTTTGGATTAAAGAACCTGCTTATTGGTACAAGGGTGTGCACGATTGGGAAACGGGGAACGACTACTTCGTTGTAAGCTCCAACGCTCAGATGCCTGCTGTTCCCGAATGTAAGGTATACGACTACAAGGCTATTCAGGAGGAGCTACAGCCCGTGGTACAGCACTACATCCAATTCCTCTCCACGTGGAACGCTGATGGCAGTGTGGGTATAGAGAAGTGCATCTATAAGTATAGGCAGGATGCTGATGTTACGTCTAATGAATATACCAAGCACAGAGGTGCGCTCGCTCTTTCTTATATCAAGATACCTTGCAGTGGCTACAAGAGGATTAAGATGCCTCTTAACAACATCGGTCTTGACGAAAGAGATACAACGGATTTCACTGATTTGAAGAGGCTCAATTCAGTTGCGTTCTCGGGTTCTGAAATTAGAATGAATGCACCATTCCAAAATAGATTTGTTTACGAACTTCCAATCAGACAAGCCGCTGTGTTTGTGAATAGCGATGACAAGGTTATCAAGGCAGTACAGCTTGAGCCCGACAAATATCCTTCTTGCTACAAAGACCTTTGCGTCGCAATTCCTGAAGGGGCAGTGTATTGTTACACGTCTGTTTATACAAGAGCAATAGATGAGCTTACTAATATCGTGCTCTCTAATAGTGACGTTCCTGAAGATTGGGAGAGCGAATGGTGTAGGGTGGATGAACGATGGATTGCCCATCTCCCTCTTCATGTAGAAGAAGGGTATCGTACCATTATGTATTCAGCTTCACTAAACGAGAAGAACATCAAGAATGAACCTACAAACAATTCGTCTTATCGTTTTGCTGAGGTGAACTCATTCTACGACAATGTTACATATGAAGAATACAAGGACGTTCTGATGATGATGTATGCATACAATGGTACATTCTCGTTGAGAAATAAGTATGGTATGCCTGAAGGACAATACTTCACGGGTAGAGAGAACTCGATGAAGTGGAAGAGCACACCTGAAAAGGGATTCATTGGTTCTACAGCTAAAAACAAGGATGGCGTACAACAAGATTTCCATTCTTATTATGTGTACCCTGATAATAGCAGTCAGGAGGATAGACCCATAGGCAACTATGGTGGTTATGGATGGCTAAGCCCAAATATACCAAATATACTTTCTAATCAATACAAGAGGTCTTCAAGTATGAGTAAGACTAAGGGGTATGGTATTATTGCATCAACGGACTCCACATTGTCCAAGGCAATGACTGATAAGAATTATTCAGAGACTATATTATTAGGGAATGGTCTAAATGTATATTCTTATCTTGGTAACTTGATGTATTTTGAAAGTAGGAATACCTCATCAAGACAAATGCCAAGTCTTGAGCCTTATAGTGATGTCGGGTACAGAAGAATATATGCAAGTGGTCATTGGGGTAGCTATGTTAATAATAAGGGATTTCAGCCTGAAAATACTGCAACCACAAGTGCTGTGAATATAGTCGGAGGACGTTTCCTCGATATACTTCCTCGAAGTACAGACCCAAGTCTGAACCCAGGTACAAATGGTGTGTCGTCTGTCTTTAGCAATAGAGATATTCCATATTATGGCAACACTACGAGGTTCTTGTCATTCATGTCAAATGGTGGCTTCCACCATTCTTGGATTTGGTCTTATATGACATTTGGTATCATGACTCATGACGATAATAGGAACTCAATGGAGAGGATGTACGTCCCAATCTTCAAGGGTCGTATTGAGTACGCCACCTCGCTAAGTCAGTTTACCTCTAAAGAACAATACAGATTTATTAAAGATGAGAACTATTCAAACTTTAGTTGGTAACCCTTATACCTCGGACGGGAAGCTATATTATCTTCAAGACCCTATAGCTGACCAATGGGTTCTACGCACGGGCGTAGAACTCAACGAGGATGGGGAGACCTACACCTACTCAGAAGTGGTGCTGAATGGCAAACCCACCTTCGCAGATGTTGTGACGAATGTCACTAACCCATTCTATGAGGAGATGGAACACGAGATTGAGTATGGTCTTATATATACCACCTTGGATAACAACAAGGTGAAGCGTGTCGTTAGACTGACCGATGGTAATATCCTTGAATGGGGGATGGGCTATCTAATGGCAAAAAACTCGGATGGGAACTCCTTACCTCAGAGTATCTTCATTGGTAAGGACGCTACGGACGAGTATCTCTACACCTTCACTACGATGCGTCAGATGACGCACTTCGCCCTCACTTGCTCAAGGCATATATATAATGCTAAGACAAGGTATTGGGAAAGGCGACAGCGTGTTGATTGGAAGGCTTATGACCTCCATGAGCTGGAAGGCTATGAGGAGGAAGTTCCCGAAGATATACGTGCGGTTGTAGAGAGTAAGTTGTAATCTAATGAGAGAAGAAGAGGGGAGGCATTTAGTCTGCTTCCCCTCTTTTGTTTTTATGATGTCTTATGACCTACTCCTTGTAGTAGTCATCGTAGTTGTCAATGAGACTTCTGAGAACTCTCTTCCCGTAGTTTCTATCACCAATGAGACACTCGTAGATAACGCTGTACTCAAGCTCAGTGATGTTGTTGTCCTTAGCGTAGCGGTTCAGCTCCTCAATGAAGAAGGAGCGTGTTAAGTTACAAGGTAATGTCCAATAGCACCGAAGGTTATTCCTGAGCTTTAGGTAGTGGTAAGCCTTCTCAAGGTCTTCCTTCCCGTTCTTCTTGTAGTGACGGGTGATGTACTTGACGAGGTTGCCCTCAATCATGAGAAGCTGAAATCTTGTGATGAACTCAATAGGCTGGTAGGCACTCTTGTAGTGCTCTCCACCGACCTGATGTGCGAGAGGTGGTTTCATTTCGTTGTCTGACATTGTTGTTATGTATTAGTGAGGGTTTACTTGTTGATGATACTCTTTAAGAACTCAAGACCTGCTGGTGTCCATACGAGGTAGGTTGTCTCCCAGCTTTTTTTCTTGCCTCCTTTTACATTGTATGACTTATATACCTCGTAGCTCTGATTGCAGTAGTCAGCGTGCAGTAGCCACATACCACCACTCTTGTAGATGACCTTCTTATCTGAGAGGATGGTGATTAGTTCGCCTACGGAACGGAGACCGAGCATCTTAGATGCCTGCGTCATCGTATAGGTCGTTACGCTTGGGATGTGTCTGCTTCTCTTGCTTGCAAGAAGTGGTGCTTCCTGCACCTCTTTGACAAGCTCCTGGATGCGCTCGTCACGTTCTCTGACGAGAGCCTTCTGACGCTCCAGCTCTTCAAAGAGGTAGTCCTCGTAGGTCTTCTTAGGCTTCTCTATGTCAGCCTTGCATTCCTCAAGGAACTTGCCCAGCTTCTTATCACACCACGTAGCGAATGCTAATGCGTATTCAAAACGTAACCACGTTCCGTAGTGACCTTCGTATGTTCCGTACTGAACGTAGTACTCATTGTTCTTGTCTGCATTCTTCCCCGTATAGAAAGGAATGACGTACATTGAGTACTTAGCCCAATCATTGAGCTTCTTACCCGTGATACGTTTCAGGTCATCCAAACGGATGAAGAGTTCGTTTTCCTCTGTTGTATGGAAGAGGACTGCGACCTTGTTGTACTTGTAAATCTCCATGACGATTTCCTTTTTGTCTTTATCTATACCGCAAAGATATAGCATATTCCGTAAATAAACAAAAGGCAAGAGAAATTTTTATTCATCGTGGCGAAAGATAGTAATAATCAAGGAGTTATCAACGGGATGAAGGTTCGCTTCAAGGATATGTGGACTGATGTTCGCACCTATATGTCGAACCTATACAACGAACACGGGCAGGTCTTTACTCCAGCCTCACCCTTCGCTCAGATACTTCAGACGATACTCCACGTAGGCCGTATGATACTCTACTACGTGGAGGACTCTATCACGGAGCTGAATATCTCCACAGCGTCAAGACCTTCTTCTATATATGGTCTTGCAAGCCTTACGGGTCACTCTGCATTCCGAGGTTCAGCATCAAGAGGTCGTGTCAGACTTCTACTCAAGGAAGTACCAGCTAATACGGCATCGGGAGAGGTTCTTATCCCTAACCTGATGCAGGTATATAGTAATGTCACTGGGGTCTCTTACATAGTCCTTATTCCAGCCGAGCAGGCTTCTATTCCTCTTAGGAATGGTGCTTTCCTTGACGTAGACCTCGTTCAGGGAAGTATAGAGTACCAGCAGGGTACGTCAGATGGTGGTGCTTTGCAGAGCTATAACTTCTCTACTAAGGGGACTGCATTTATGGATGAGTATCTTGTACGTGTGTTTGTGAATGGTGAGCTATATCAGAATAGGTCATCACTCCTTGATATGGGTAGAGACGAGAAGAGCTGTATCGTACGTACGGGAATGCTCGGTGGTGTGGATGTGTTCTTCGGGAATGGTGACAATGGTGCTATCCCTCCTAAGGGTGCTTCCATTATGATTGAGTATCTTCTTGCTAATGGTACTATGGGCAACCTCTCTAAAACCATCGGTTCAAACCCTCAGAATTGGACTATAAAGACGGAAGGACTTATGGGTAGAGAAGAGGTTGATTTGAATAAGTATATCTCCGTAGTAGCTCTTACAGATATGACCCTTGGTGAAGCTCCCGAAGACCTTGCACTTACGAAGGTTATCGCTCCACATTCTTCTCGCTCTATGGTGCTTGCCAACAAGACGAACTACGAGTACTTTCTGCGCAGGCTTAATATGTTCTCCATAGTAGATGTATTCAGAGGTGACAACACGAATGAAGACGAAGCCATAAAAAGAGAAATCAATGCTCTACAAAAGAACATTGACATACACAAATCCTACTTAGTAGACGCAGAGCAGTCTAACAGCGTAGCTAAGATTGAAGAGGAGAAGGAAGAGCTTAGGAAGATGGGTGTCAGGATGAGAGGGCTTCAGCAGAGGCTGTTCAATACTCAGCTTGATGACAATACGATATACCTCTTCCTTGTACCTGACATCAAGAAGCGTCTCGGTGCTTATACTTACTTCACTGCACCCGAGAGTATGTTCACTTTATCCGAAGACGAACAGCAGTCTATCCTTGACCTTATTGAAGAGAGTGGTCAGCGTGTCATCACCATTGAGAACAAAATCCTTCAGCCACGTATAGCTAAGTTCGCTATCAATATCTCCGTAAGGAAATGGGAAGGTAGTAGTGAAGAAGCAATCCGTGATGGTATCATGTCTTCTCTTTCTGACTACTTCCTTGAAATGACAAGAAGAGACAGAGTGCCTCAGTCGGACATCGTCAGACTATGCGAAGATATAGATGGTGTGGATAGTATACGTGTATCCTTCGTAGGAGACCCACGTAACAATGCACTCTACTCTTCCGAAGACCTGATGACGATAAGGGATGGTCTTGATAGTGATGGAGACATCGTCCTCTCACGAAGCATAGAAACGACCCTTGGAGGCAAGATTGTCGTTCGTGATATACTTCCCCTTATCAAGGGTGGTTTCACCTCCTCTAACGGCTTTACCTACACCAACAACGCTGTCGGTGATATAGCAAAGAAGATTTACGGAGCGGTGAACATCACCTTCCATCAGGGCGAGAGCAGTAGCGATAACAAGTTCTTTAGAACTCGCTCTATCGTTTAGTTCCAGCCGAAGATAGTACCGAGGAGAGGGAGGAGGATGAAGACCATCAGGACGTAGACCAGCGACCCTGCGATGAAGAACAGCCCGAGACCGAAGACTATCTTAGCGACAATCTTGATGACTACCCAAGATACCTTGATGAAGACGGGAGCGAGCAGAGCGCAGATGACGAAGAAGATGAGCGTGGAGTACGAACCAATGCTACCGAAGTAGCTGATGGAATGCCCGAAGCTGTCGATGAAGTCCATAATGACGTTTCTTTTTTAGTTGTTGCTATTCTCTTTTTAATCTATGGTGGGTCATCCCCACACCACAAAGGTAAGAAGAGTTTTTTATTCCACCAAATATCCAACAAAAAAAAATCTCCCGAGGATAATTCCTTGGGAGATTTCTGTTTTATACAATGTAATCCAACCAACAAAACTTCTTCCTCATACTGAGGTAGGATAAGTATCGTTCGTTGTCATAGGCTTCACGCTCAAAGGAGATAGACCTATATGCTTTATCGGTATTCCTGGTCTTTGCAAGATGAACGAGGAACTCAATGGCATACCATACATAAAAGAAGATGTAATACAACTCCTTCATCTGTTCCGTGTGTATCTTCTCGTGGTTGATAAGCACATCACTCACCTCTTCATCTTCACGTACGAACAGCACGCCAAACAAGTTAATCCCCTGATAACCCTTGAACGGGATGAACCTATTCCTTACTATTTTCATTAGTCTCTATAATCTCAGCATCAGCTTCTTCTACCTTTACCGCCATAAGCAACTGCTTCTTCTTGAGGTTGCGCTCCTTGATGAGGTCTTTGCTACCTACACTGATACGTTCAGAAGCGAACTTAGGCTTACTTGCTTCGCCCGAGGAGAGTTCAAGGTGTGACCCTTCAAACCTCCTCTGCTGAACTTCGTATTTGAGCTGTGTGTAGGTTGCTCTATATACGGCTTCAGATTCAAGTATCTGCTTATTTAGTTCAGCATCCATACGTCTGAACTCAGCAAACACTCTCGTCTGACTTGTAGGCATCCCATCAATAGCGAGCTTGGTAATCATCGCTTCGGTGAGGACTGCATTCTGTGCCTGAGAGACAAGTAGGTTAGTGAGCGAAGCTATATCTATCTCCATCTTCTGTTTGACATAAGGAGAGGAAGCGTCCTCTTCGCTCATAACGTGATTGACGATACGATTGATAGTCATCCTTGCTCTATTCTCGCAGGACTGACGCATCGCATCGTGGTCAATAGTAAAGAGAGGTGGTGTGGGTTCAAGCTCATCAATAGCCGTAGAAGCATCCACTGCAACCACCCCTGCGGACTGATTGTCAATGATGCTGGCTATCTCATTCACTTGGTCTTTTAATCTTCGTGCCATTAGAACATTGCGAAGTAGCAAGGAGCGTTAATCTCCTTGAAGTATGTATCGCAGGCATCCATTTCTGCCTTTGCGTCTTCGTTTATTATAGAGACGTTGATAGTAGCACCACCAACGAGCTGTGCGTTGTAGAAGCCTATCACTCTACCGAGCTGTTGCTTTGCCTTGCCGATAAGGTATCTCCTCACCCAAGGGTCGCTATAAGCGTCTGCAAGGGGAATACAACAGATAGCCTCAATAAGGACATCGTGCTTTGGTGTCCTACCCTTTACCGAGATGGTATGCGTTGCTTCTGAGAACCCGAACTGAATGGCAGAGGTAGTGAGCTGTTTGTATAGGTCTACTACGGAGAGGCGTGACATTCGGTATGTGACCCCATCAATAGACCAAGGAGACATATACATTGAAGCCCCGACATTAGCAACGCCAGCACCGCCTACGTCACCATAGCCAAGACCAAAGGTCAAAGCCCCGAACTTGTTTATCTCTCTGAACTGAGCGATACCTATAACGCAGTCAGGACATTTGATGAGCCTGCTTGATTTGAACTCAGGTGTATAGAAGTATTCTTTATATACAACGCTATACTGCGTCTCTTGTAGTACGGAGTACTTGGCATATAGCATACTCATCTCAATGTCAATGAGCTTAGATATATCCTCGTCATCAAGTTTGACGGGGAGGTTGCCATAGCACGTAATCTCGTATTGTATTATCTTGATGAGTTCGTCTTTAGTCATATGAAAACAAAATAGGGAAGAGAATTTTACCTCCCTTCCCTATTTAGGTACACTGCAAAATTAGCCGTTCTACATATCTGTTATTATTTGATGATTACTACTACTCAATGAAGTCCATCACCTGCATATCCGTGATGGATACGATGCGATGGTCTGTCATCTGATAGGTATTAGCTACGATACCGAAGACCTGCTTGAGTTCATCTACCTTGATGACCAGCGTGGTGTTCGTCACCTTGGTGCGTCCCGTCTTCACGTCAATGTCCTCTGTAGCGACCTTGACCTTTGCATAGATAGGGTCTTCATAGGTGCAGTTGGGTGAGGTGATGACGGCTTCGGTCTTGATGATGCCAAGGCTCTTCACCTCGTGCTGTGAAGCGTGTGGGTAGCTGAGGAGGTAGTTCACAAGGAGTGTTTCAGCCTCAGTGAAGTTCGTAGCCTTTACGAGATAGGTCTCACGCACTCTCTGCATTCCTCCTGAGAAGTCTTCTCCCTGAACATCGTATGCGACCTTTGCTTGGTATAAGTTAATTCCTTCCATTTGGAGTTTATATTATATGATGATTATTATATGAGTTCGTTGTCTTTCAGCCAGCACCATACGATAACAATTAGGCTTAGTATCAACATCGCAGTGACACCAAATCCGAGAAGGTCTATCCAAAGGCTATCTGAGGGGAAACATCGGAGACATCTGTGCATCCACAATGGGGCGGCTAATGTTATCATATTCATACTACTTACTATTACATAGACTTCTTGAAGAGGTAGATGTGCAACACACAAGACACTCCGCCTAAGATGGTAGCCATCAGCAGTAGTATATCCGTTAGTGAGCTAAGCCCTTTGACATATACACCATTCTTGATAGCAAGCACCTGCGTGAAGAACATCAGGATGAATCCTACTGCATTCATTATTAGCACAAAGTGGCTATTGAAGAATTTGCTGGCATCATCTCTCCAAGTGATAGCTTCAACGGAGATGCACCCAGGAGACAATGTGCCTATGATGGATACAATCGCAGGGATTTCTAATCCCAAGTGGATGAAGACCATGCCCATGATGAAGAAGTATCCAATCATCATAATGAGCTTAGCTGTCTCCAAGTTCAGTTTCTTTTCAAAACTCATTACCCTTACTTGTTATGAACGTTGATAGGATATGGCACTTGCTCTCCACCTTCGCTCTTCTCTGCGAGTTCGGTTGTGTTGATGTTCATCTTGTAGAAGAAGTCCATCCAGCATTGGTCTCTTGTGTTAGGGCTATCTATGATGGCACGTGCATAGGTGCACAGCTCAACCATGTTGAACGAAGCTGGAAAGTACCCCTTAAAGATGTAAGCACCGAGCATCTCTGCCGATGTCTTTGACATCTCTATCATCTTTTCCTTATACTCGTAGACCTCCATATCAAGAATATCTTGACACGTAAATAGGCGGTTGAGCCAAGAGCGTCCCTCGGGGTTGTCCATCTTCTTCCAATCAAACTCCGCATCATCCATACACTCAATGACATTCTTGAAGCGGGGAGAGAAGAGAGGGTCATTCAGGAGACGAAGGATGTCCACGAAGGTCTGTACTTTTGGGATGCTGTAAGAACCCACACCACAAAGTACAGCCTTCATCATCTTGTACCCTTCCAAGGTAGACGCTTCACGGATTCCGAACTTTCTATCTTCTTTGTCGCTCGTCATGACCTTGATGTATTCATCGCTTACGGCTGATACATAGCAGTTTTCTCCAATGAAGAACTTATCATTTGAATTGATTTCCTCTCGCTTCTCGTAGAAGTAGGCATTGTATGCGTTTATGAACGCTTCCTGAAACGGATACCACATTCCTACGGGAAGAGCCGAGCGGAGGTCGTGCCGTCTTGATACTTTTCTCTTATACGTAACCCATAAGAAAGATGTATGGTCTTCAAGGTTCTGCATATTGCTTGCCTTGATGGCTGATATGGATAACTCCCAAAAGTATTTCAGGAGTTCTTTGGTGAGCTTATAGATGTTGTCTCCGCTGAGCGTATCAACGTATCGCTCTACCTTCTTTCTATCGGTGGAACTCTCAAGATACTTATTCAGCATCGGAGAATAGGCTTCAGCGATAGACTTGATATTTACTGCTTTCATGAGCTATTCTTCACCTCTGATGTTAGTATAGATTTCTACAATCCCTAAGAGTAGCAGTATAATAGTATTAGATACTATCCACGTAAACTCATTTGACCTTGCATCAATCACAGCTACACCTATACCCGCACCTATGAGGACTAAGATAGCAGAAAGGTAGTATTCTACCGACTTACGACTTTCCTTGAGACCATCTTCACTGACACCGCCTTTCCTGCTTATGCACCAGCATAAGACAATGAAGGCAATTCCCAATAGGATTAGGAGTGAACATTGGATGAATGCGAATTTATCGTTGGTCAGCATGAGACTCCAAACGATGCACGAGAAGGCGATTCCCTTGACACGTGAAGGGAGATAGGATGAATTGTTCGTTTCCATTGTTGTTGAGTTGTTGAGTTGATTATATCTTAGTCTACCATATCAAAGGTGTCGTTCCATATGTAATCTCCGTTGTCGTTCAGGAGCGTCATGGAGAATGACTTACCAAACCCTTCGGGGATTTGCATAAAGTGCTTGAGGATTCGTCCGTCATTCCCCTTGATTTCTAATATACCATTGGAGTGGAGAGTGATAGG